>Ga0153980_1000353_pt1 | contig 20988 bp, 19 predicted proteins | sample TSGA064MetaG_FD_104722 | JGI IMG/M metagenome (GOLD analysis project Ga0153980, IMG submission 104722) | Attine ant fungus gardens microbial communities from Georgia, USA - TSGA064 MetaG | ecosystem: Host-associated > Fungi > Mycelium > Unclassified | place: USA: Georgia, Magnolia Springs State... | reverse complement strand
TGTTAAGCTTAAGCAGTAAAGCTGAAGCGGTATTTTCGGTAAATAGACTCCTCACATAATAATTACTAGAAAAACAAAAATTCTAGATTGTCATGTGAGGATTTTTTTTGATAAAAAGCTTCTTAATTAGGGTGTTAAGTTTATAAGTTAAGGAAAAACCTCCAATTAGTTATTTTTATTTTCGTTTTCATTCGACAAAAAATGATATTTTATGATAAAATATGTTTTGTTAATTAGTGAAATATGTTATAATATACCCGGCCCAAAAAGATATTTAGTAAAAGTTGGGCTTTTTATATGTCAACGTAATGATAAAAAATTTTTAGCAAATAGAGATTAAGATAAAAGTAAGGAAACTAAACCACTAATTTATAAAAAGAAGCAGCTGCTAAAGAGCTTTTATATCAGGTGCAAGACAGCAAGACTAGTTTATATTTGAGCTAGGTTTAGTTTTTCTCAATCCATCAAGAAGGGTATCTTCTTGATTTTTTATAGCTAGACTCATGTGTATTTATGTATTTATTAATAAATGCATTTATGTGGATCATAGGACATTCTCGAATTGGCGATACGTTAAACAGAAATTTAATTTTGGAGTCAGAATTATTTTACTATAAGGAGAGCAGAAATGAAAAAAAAATATGCGAAAACTAGCAATCTGATGCTAATCTTAGGATCAGTCATGGTTTTAAGTGGATCTTTCATTATGTTAAACCCTAGCAACGCCTTAGCAAATACTGAGTCATCCAGTTCCACCTTTAAGGATCTTTTTCCAGATAGAGCTTTAGCTGAAATAATTGCAAATTCTTTAGAAAAAAAAGTGGTAGATTATGTTGAGCAAGATCAGCTAGAGTCCATTACCGAACTTGATGTAAGCTTTAGTCAAGTAGAAAACTTGACTGGAATTCAGCGACTCATAAACTTAGAAAGATTAGATCTCAACGATAATAAAATAGTTGATCTTAACCCTTTACAGCAATTAACTAATTTACAACGATTAGAGATAAGCAATAATAACATTCAAGAAATTGGTCAACTGGCTTCCATGCCCGCCTTGACATACCTTCATTTAGGTCAAAATCCACTCACAGATTTTTATTCTGTAAGTCAGCTGGTCCAATTAGAAGAATTAGTATTAGAAGGATCTGGTGTCGAAGATCTAATGCCACTTACTAAGCTGGAAAACTTAAAAGCTTTAACCATTCATAATCTTGACCATGAAGACTTAAGTCTTTTGACTTCTTTACCTCAGTTAAAATCATTGAAGATAAGTTCTGGTGCCAAGATAAATTGGCATAGTTTAAGTGAGTTGGTAAACTTAGAAGTCTTATCTTTAGACACTAGCGAGATTAAGCATCTTAACTTTTTAAGCCAGCTGACTAATCTAAAAGAGTTAAGTCTATGGGGGAATGGGATCAGTGATCTTACCCCCTTAGAGCCTCTTGTGAAGTTAGAGAAACTTTGGCTAGACGATAATCAAATTAAAGATATTAGTTCGTTACAATCCCTTGTGAATTTGGAACTATTATCTTTAAGCCATAACCAAATTGAGGACCTATCAGCGTTAAGAGCCATTAGAAATCTGTCAACCTTAGATTTAAGTCATAATGAATTAGAAAATATTACTCAATTAAATTCTCTTAGAAGATTGAAAACTTTAGATTTAAGTCATAATGAAATCGTGACGATCTCACCGTTACGTGCTAACCGACACTTAGAAACATTGGCTATGAGCCACAATCAAATTGAAGATATCGCGACCTTAAGAGCTTTTAGAAACTTAAACTCAGTCAATCTTAATCACAATCAAATTGAAGATCTCACTCCCTTGCAATCTTTAAGCCACTTAGAGACCTTAGATTTAAATTATAATGAAATTGCAGATCTTTCATCTTTGAGATCGCTTGTTAATCTAAAAACATTAAACTTAAGGAACAATCAAATTGAGGATTTAAGTTCATTAGAACCTTTAGTTGAAGTAACCATTTTAGATTTAGATCATAATCGGATTCGTGATGTGAGTTATCTTGGGCAACTCACAAACTTAAGGCGACTCTCTTTAAGATATAATCGCATAGGGGACATAACTCCTCTTAACAAAATAGCAGGTCTAACTAGCTTAAACTTAGATGGAAACCAAATTAAAGCCATTCCAAAACTTAAAAGTCTTGAGAATTTACAAATGTTATCCTTAAATCGGAATCAAATAACCGACATTACACCTATAGAAGAGTTGACTAACTTGCAAGGCTTATTTTTAAGTCATAACCGAATTACTCAGTTTCCTAAAATGCCACAGTTAGTGAATCTTAGGTGGATCTCGCTAAATTATAATCGAATTTCCGATCTGCGCCCCTTAATTAACTTACAAAACCCAATTGTAATGGCTGAACATCAATTTCTTAGATTGCCGGCTACTACAGTTAATGAGGAAGTAAACCTTCCTATCTTTAATCCAGATTTTACGATCCCCATTTTAACTAGTGAAGAGGAATTCAACTATAGCTTAATTGACGAAGGATTAGTTTGGGATACGGCAGGGGAGAATAAATTGGTATGGGAATACAGTGAAAGTCGTATTAGTTTTTCCGGGACGGTGCGTCAAAGTGTAGAAGAAGGGGACTTTGAAGCTACAGAAGAATTAGCGTCACCTGTTATTTTAGGCTTGGATGACATTCGTAGAACAAATCCAGAGTTAGCTAGCCCTCCCATTATTAACCGTGATACTCAGCAAGTGGTGAGTCATCCTGAACATGTGGTGGAGGAAAGTGAACCAAATGCTGTCTTGTCCGAATTTACGGCTAGTGTCACGGCTTATGTTTACAATTGTCCAGGATGTACAGGTGTTGTAGCTTGTTCCCCTTTTCCTAATGTCTCCCAAAATATTCATTTTCACGATAATGATTTTGGTCAATTACGAATTGTAGCAGCTGGAAGACAGTATCCCTGTGGAACAATTTTTGAAATAGATGGGATTGGTAAAGCTATCGTTCTTGATCGGGGAAGTGCTGTGACAGGTAATGTTATCGACTTGTTGGTCAATCGAGCACAAACCGATCCTTGGAATTTTGGTCGCAGAACCCTTGAGACAAAAGTATTAAGGCTGGGATGGTAGCTCCAATAATAAAAAAGCTGGGTTTATTCCCAGCTTTTTTTAATAAAGTAATAGTAAAGATTAAGTCCATTCAAAAATAGTCTCGTTTATGAATCAGATAACTTAATCGGGATATCGATCTAGACTATTTTGACTTATTTTTTCTAAATCGTGAATAATAAATAAAATTGCCTCTGATAATATCGTATGATTGTGTAATCAAGTGGCAATACTTAAAATAAAGCTTTAATTTAGGGGTTTCTCAAAGTGGTGGTAGTCCCGGAATCCATATTCAGCCCAATCACCGCCCCAGATCCAGCCGTAGCTTGAAAAAATTTGATAGACAGCTTCACCATGTCTAATCATACCTTGAGCTTCTTGATTGCGGTCAACATAATATTCCCCATTTATTGGCTTGACGATATCATCTTTCACATAAGGATTCGTGCGAGGATTAATATCAATGGCTAAGCCAAAAGCATGTTCGCTCCAGACATCAGTTTCAGCAACCTTGCGAAAATTAAAGCCATGAGTATTGTTAGCTTCCATTGATTTATTATCAGAATTGTCATACTTACTAATCACTTCCATGCGTTCAATGGGAAAACCAATATCATACAATTGTCGAAAAATTTCTAAGACTTCTTCGGCAATTAACTGGTTAACAATGATTTCACCTTCATGAACTAGGCCATCATAACCAACATGCAGTACGGTTAAGTAGCGCAATTCATCATAAGTGATTATACTCTCATCGAGATAGACCATTTCGGAAAGCGATTTGCCGTAGTGTTCTTCAAGTGTATAGATATTAAATGCCTCCTCTATCTCAGGCGCCTCATAAAGTGGTAGATCAAACAGATCAGATTCATCTAAAGGTAGCGAATCGTGCTCTGACGTACTATCAACACTTGCCGGAAATCTAATGATAAAGAAGCCAATAAAGAGTGAATTTAGAATTAAAACTAAACCTAAAATCAAATATATTTTTTTCATAATCTTGTCACCTTACTCTAGTTAGATGGTACGATTTTAACATACTTCACTTAAATTAGTCTATGAGCAAGCTTAGCTTTTATTATTTTTTAGTTTTAAAAAGCCCGTCTATCTGGGATAAAGTGTCAGTTAAACACTCTAAAATAGAAGAATACTAGCATAACTGTTAAAAAAGTGATTTTAAGAAATTTACAAACATCATATTAGCGAAACGTGTTGAAAATTGTCGATCAATAAGGTAAAATGATACTATTAAAATTGAAAAATGAAAAGGAGTGAGCAACCTAGGTGATAAATCCACAAGAAAACACATTTAAGCGCGTAAGTTTACAAAAACGCCGAAGCGATGAAGAATTACAACGTTTGGCTAAAACATATGATTTCAAAGGTGGGCCACGTGTTCCGAAAGAGTTTATTCATGTATTGGAAAAAATATATACCAACTATGCTCGTTCATTGACCAACATGCTATCTGTACGATTAGGAACGCCAGCTGGAGTGCGACTGGATTCCATATCACAGATGAAATATTTAGACTATATGTTACTACACCATGAGCAAATTGCCACCTGTATCTTTACCCTGCAACCGATGATTGAGCCTTTGTATTTAAATATTGACGCCCAACTCGCTTTTTTATGCATCGATAGTATTTGTGGTGGAAAAATTAATTACCAACCCATTAATCGATCGTTTACAGAAGTTGAAAAAAAACTTCTTGGAACATTATCAGAATACTTCTTATCCCCTTTACAACAAAGTGTGATGGACTATTTTGACGCTAAGTATGAAATAACGGAAATGGAATATGATCTCTTCAGTGTGGGTGCTATTACGGATCATGAAAAAATTATCGTTGTTAATTTGGAAGTCAAAGTAAACAAAGATCATTTATTTCCTATTAGTTTTATTATGCCAGATCAATCGATGGAAGCTATACTAGAGCGAATTCGGAAAAGAACTATTGCTGGTGCGCGCAATGAAAAAATAGACCGTGAGAATATTGTTTTTCTCGAAACTCAGCTTAAATCTTCAGACGTTGAGATGCAAATTCTCTTAGGGCAAGCCTCACTATCCGTTTCCCAACTCCATGAAATGAAAGCGGGAGATGTGATTAAACTTGATCGTCGAGTTCAGGACTTGCTTCCTGCTGTGACCCAAAATGTAACAAACTTTTATGTCCAACCGGGAACACATCAAGGCAACAAGTTAGCTGTTCAAGTCGTCGAAGTAGTTGATTAAACATAAGGGAGAATAGACCATGACAACAGAAATGATCTCACCAGATGAATTAAACTTTTTATCGCAAAAAAACAAAGAAATGGAACTTAATGCAATTATGACAAACGAGTTGAAACAACTGTTTCTAAAAGGGATTGAAGCAGGCTTAAGCAGCTGTAAAAATGCAGTAGAAAACATGATGAATGAAAAAATTGAGCTAAATCTTGTGGAATATGAATTAGCACCTGCCAAGTCCTTTATTAGTGAATATTTAACTGGAACTACTGCTGTTTTCTCATTGGAAATGGACCGTCATCAAGGGAAACAAATCATTCTAATAAAAAAAGAAGCTTTAGATCAACTCTATGGCGCTTTTAAGAGTTATGATGGAGCAAAAGAATTAGATTCGGTAAAATTACAAAATGTCTCTAACTATCTAGAAAGAGGGTTACAACTTTATTATCAAAGCTTTTCAGAAATTTTAAATATCCCTATTTCTTTAAAAGAGGTAACTAGTCATTACTTAGAGGCTCCTAAAGAAGAATTTACTGAAAGTAACTTAGACTTATTACATGAAGTAAAAGGTTATGAAATTAAAGCAGGAGGATTGCAAATACAAATGATTCACTTATCTGATTTAGATTTTATGGACTATATCAGTTCTGAAACAGATCTTCAATCTACCTCAACACCAGAAGATGAATTGCTTCAGACTTCTGATATCGTGCAACAACCGGAACAAGAAACGGTTTTTAAATCTGCACAAAGTGTGAAAAAACCATTATTTTCTCCTTTAGAAGAAGTGACGGATATAAATGGGAACCATGACTTAGGGTTATTGCGTGATGTTCCGTTGGAAATTAGCGTTGTGCTAGGAAAAACAAAACGCTCCATTCAAGAAATATTAGAAATTAATCCAGGAAAGATTATTGAATTAGATAAATATGCAGATGATCCCCTAGAGATATACTGCAATGGAAAGTTGATTGCAGAAGGAGAAGCCGTCGTGATTGATGGTAACTTTGGTGTTAAAGTGACAAAATTTTTTCAAAGTAGTATTCAAAATTTTCGCTAATTTTTAGGTTGGGTTCATACCCAACTTTTTTTTGAAAAAAACTTAAAAAAGCTTAAAAAAATAATAAAATTGCCGATACTTAATAAAGAGAAGAACTGGAGGCGAAGTTATGAAAATTACCGACTTAAATACTCAAGTATATTTAAATAGATTAAAACAGACACAAAAGATTTCCCAAACCGATCAAAAGGTTACCAACAATGCCATTAAAAAAGATGAAATTCAGCTATCAGCGACCTCAATTGATATAGCTCACTACGTCGATCAAGCAAAAAATGAGAATACTGATCAAACAGATAAAGTTAATCGCATTAAAGCTGAGATGGAACAAGGAACTTATCAATTATCAAGTCAAAAGATGGCTCAAGCCATGATAAGGCAGATGGAGGATTAATTACATGGAAGTGACTGAAATCCTTAAGGAACAAATGGCCATATTCACTCACCTTAGTCAACTATTAGAGCGTGAAAATAGCTTATTAGCTAAACAAGAGCGAAAGCCTCAAGACTTAAAGCTACTTATTGAAGAAAAAAATGAAGTAGCTCACCAATTAGTCGCGGTTGAAGATAAGCGAGTTCTTGTCATGGGGGATATGACTATAGCGGAATTTGCGCAAGCAGGTGATCCGTCCCTAATTAATCTTGTTAGTGATTATCAAAAGATAGTGGCTAAAGTGGCTGAGTTAACAAAAACTAATGAAATCTTAATTGAACTAGGTGTTGAATTTTACCGAGATGTTTTAAATACTATTTCAGAATCAGCTAAAGAAAAAGTTAATACATATGGTCAAGGTGGGCAGATGAACGCAACAAATGTTCAAGGGTCCCCGTTATTTAATAAAAAAGTATAACAAAGTATAAGGAGAGAAAAGAATGGGTAATACATTATTTGGAATGATGAACACGTCAGCATCAGGGCTAAGAACCGCACAAATTGCAGTTAACGTAACAGGAAATAATATTGCCAATGCCAATAATCCAGCATTTTCACGGCAACGAGCAGTCTTTGGTAGCGCCATGCCTATCCATGTCAATGGTGTTGGCTTTCTTGGAGGAGGTGTGACAGTTAAAGATATTCAGCGAATTCGTGATAATCATTTAGATATTCAAATTCGTAACGAAACCTCTAACCTAAAAGATTTAGAAGCTCAACGTGATGCCTTAATCCAATTAGAAAACATCTTTAATGAACCTAGTGATCATGGTTTAAATCAGCTCATGACTGATATGTGGAATGCTTGGGAGCAATTAAATAATAACCCTGAAAATTTAGCTTTTCAAACATTAGTACAAGAAAATACTCGTGCTGTTGCCGATCAATTAAATCTTTTTACCAACCAACTTAATGGAGTTGTGGCTGATCTAGATGCTCGCCAAGACGCCGAAATAGAGGCGGCCGCTAATTTGATTGAACAAATTAACGAACTCAATACTATGATTGAAAAAGCTCAGCGCCTCGATGCTGGTAACGCCCCTAATGATTTATTAGATCAACGTGACGCTTTGTTGGGTGAGCTTGCTGAATTTATGCCAATTGAGGTTACTTATAATAGTAATCATACAGTAGCAGTTAGTGGTATTACTTCTAACGGTCCCGTTGATGTTTTGACTTTAGATGGAGCGGGAATTAAAGAGATCACACCTGATTTAACCTCGGGTAGCTTGCGTGGTTATGAAGAGGCTAGAGCTGAGGTTCAAGACTATCAACAACGACTTGATCAATATGCTTTAGGATTAGCAACAGCTATGAATGAGATGCAAGTTGCAAATGGTGGTGAGCCTATCTTTATCTTTGATGAAAACCAAGCAGCTGGATCCATTTCTCTGAATCCCGAATTAGAGGATATAGTAGCTGTAAGTGAAATTTTATCTCTTCGTGATACGCCGATAATGATTGACGGTCAAGAAATTAGATTAGATCAATTTTATCAAAGCATGATGACCGATTTAGGAGTAAAAGCGGATCGTACTCAAACTTTACTGACAGCACAAGTTACCTTGCTGAGTCATTTGGAAGATCGACGAGAATCCATTTCAGGGGTTTCAATAGATGAGGAAATGATGAACTTAATTCAGTTTCAAGCCGCTTATGATGCCAATGCACAAGTGATGGCTACTATAACGGAAATGATTGATACAATAATTCATAGATTGGGGGCTTAATCCATGCGTATTACAAATAGAATGATGATGAACTCTCATCAAAGAAATCTTAGTCGCAACTTAAATCGACTTCACCGAGTCGAAAATCAAATTGTTACAGGCCGACTGGTTAATAAACCATCGGATAACCCAGTGAACGCAACGCGAATTATGGGGTATCAAAATCAGATTGCTCGCAATGATCAAATAAAACGTAACATTGAAGAAAGTATTTTGTTTAGTGAGATGGCTGACACCACTTTAAAACAAGTCAACGATCAGATGCAACGCATTAAAGAGTTAACCATGCAAGCTGCTAACGGTACTGAATCAGATGTTAGCCGAGGCATTATAGCTGATGAAATTGAGGAACTAACTAAAGCCATTGTTCAGTTTATGAATGTCACAAATGGTGAACAATTTATTTTTGGTGGCAGTGTTTCTAATAAAGCCCCATTTGAATTGGTGGATGGACAAATTGTGTATCATGGTAATGATGAGATAACACAAGTTAGTTTAGCTCCTGGGATAACCATCGGGAGAAACATTCCTGGTAGTCAGCTGTTAGGTGCTGTTGTAGTAGGGACTGATGAATCAGGTAACGATATAGTCGCAAATCTATTCGATACCCTTAGTGGGCTTTCAGAAGCCATAAGAGCAGGTGATGATGAACAATTGCAAGAATTAATGTCTCATCTCGATCAACACATCAGTAATATTTCCCTGATTCGCACTCAAGTCGGGATTACACATCAGCGCTTAGAGATGTCGTTAACTAGTACAGAAAATATTAATTTAAATTTAACAGAAAGTTTATCTAAAATTCAAGACGTAGACTTTGCCGAAAAATCAATTGAGCTGGCTATTTTAGAGACAACTTATCTAGCAACGATTCAAATTGCTGCTCAGATTTCTAGACCCACATTACTTAATTTCTTAAGATAGGTGAATTGATATGAAGATAAAAACTAAGTTTCATGATCAAATCGAAATAACAGATAAAGATATATTAACATTCCCTAAAGGAATACCGGGTTTTGAAGATGAGAAACACTTTGTCTTATTAGACTTAATGGAACCAGGAACCTATAAAGTTTTACAGTCTCTTAAAAAAAATTGGGTGGCTTTTATAATGGTGAGTCCTTGGTTATTTAAGTCTGATTATGAATTTGATTTACCTGAATCTGCTCTAGAGCTATTAGAAGTTAAAACTGAAAAGGATATTGATGTATACAATCTTTTAACAATTCCTAAAGAGTTAAAAAATACAACGATGAATTTAATGGCCCCTGTGGTCATTCAGCAACGAAAACGATTAGGGATGCAAGTTGTTCTAGAGAATGTCAATTATTCAACTAAATATCCCATTCAAATCGAGGGGTGTTAAGATGTTAGTAATAACTCGGAAAAAAAATGAAAGTATCGTGATTAATGATGAAATTGAGATTCTCATATTAGAAAGTGAGCCAAATCGCGTTAAAATTGGCATTCAAGCACCAAAAAGTATGAAAATCATGCGCAAAGAAATCATTGAAGCAGTTAGAAATGAAAATCAAGCAGCTAGTCATAGTGACATAAATAACTTAAAGCAATTATTAAATAAAGATGAGATGAGGTGAATCAATAAATAATGGAAACTATCTCCCGAATAAAGACAGTTTCCCCGCAATACAAGGGGGTAATTCCAGATGAACCGCTACGAGAAAAAAGTCAGTTGCGGATTTCAAATATTGAGGCTGTTAGTGAAAAAGTAGTCGATGACCCTTTATTAGCTAAAATGATTGCGTCTATAAACACTCATCTTAAAGAACAAAAATTAGAACTGAATTATGAAAAACATGAAAGAACTAATCAATTAGTTGTGCGTTTATTAGATAGTGAGACGAAAGAGATCATAAGGGAAGTGCCTCCTCAAAAATTACTAGATTATCGAGCAAATATGAACGAATTATTAGGACTTTTAATAGATGAAACAATTTAACAAGGAGGGAAGATTGATATGTCAAGAATTCAGATTGGTGGAATTGCCTCAGGTATGGATACAGCCGCATTAGTGGAAAGTATGATGGCCGTTCAACGGGTTCGAGTTGATCGCGTCTTTCAACAAAGAGTACGAGTTCAATGGCAACAAGAAGCTTTAGTTGGGGTTAGCAATACTTATGCCAATTTTATATTGAAGATGCGTGATAATTTTGAGATTTCCAATTCAGTGTCTATTCATGGTATGACTCGCCCGGGAACTGCCAATAACTTATCATGGGTTAATAGAGCTACATCATCAAATGAATCGGTGGTAACGGCCAGAGCTACAACAAATGCAGCTCGAGGAAAGCATCAACTTGAAGTTCACCAAGTAGCTGATAATTTTAGAGTGGCTAGCCAAGGAAATATTACTCGCGAAGGAGGAAGTAGGGAAAACTTAGCTTCTCAATTAGGAATAGAAGGAGAGTTAACCTTTACTCTTGGCAATGGAAGCGAGTCCGTTGAGATCACAGTAAACGGCCAAATGACTATGGAAGAGTTAGTTCAAAAAATGAACCAATTAGATGGAATAACGGCTTCTTACGATGCAACCCTTGACCGCTTTTTCTTGCAGACTACAAATACTGGAGCTGACCAGGTAGTAGTTTTGGAGGGTGAGGGTGCTGAAGCGATCCTACAAGCTTTAAATCTTGAAATGGGTGGTGTCAATGAGCAAGGTCAATTTATAGGACAAGGTCAAAATGCAATTGTGGATTTCAATGGAGCTAAAGGAATCGAATTTGCTAATAACCATTTTAGTATACAAGGGATTGACTTTTCATTACACAACGCTAGCGTTGGGGAAATTGTTACTGTTACCGTTGAGCCTGATGTTGATTCAGTATTTGATAAAGTCATGTCATTTGTTAACGAATATAATGCGATGATGTTAGAAATTAATAATCTTTTAACGGCTCCTGTTAATCGTGATTTTCCACCTTTGACCGATGAACAAAGATCGGGGATGACGGAGCGCGAAATAGATTTATGGGAAGAAAAAGCAAAAAGTGGAATCTTGCGTAATGATTCTACTATTAGCTCTGTTCAACAGCAGTTAAGAACATCCATGATGCAAAATGTAACGTTAGCGGATGGCACAGTGCTAAATTTGCACAGTATTGGGATTCAAGGTGTTAGTCAGCCAACCTCTCAAACTGCAGGAATGTTACAAGTAAATGAAGAACAGTTGCGAGCTGCTATTGCTGAAAATCCAGAAGGTGTACTAGAAGTATTTTTTGCTGTACCTGATGATACCAGTTTGCATACATCAGATCGTAATTTGAGTTCAGATCAAGTTCAAACTAAGCGAGCTCAGTCAGGGATCTTTAATAGAATGACGGACATTATGACCAATGGTATGAGTCAAATGGTGAGCCGAGCGGGTGCTGGTGATAATGCTACTGCTTTTCGGCAAGTCAATGCTTTTGTAATGACGGATTTTGTAACGGGTGGAAGTCGTTCTTTATTAGATAACCAAATTACGGAATTCAATCGTCAGATTACTACTTTAAATAATCGCTTAAGCCAAGTTGAAGCAAGATATTGGCGTCAATTTACTGCCATGGAAGCTGCTATTGCTGGTATGCAAAATCAACAAAATTCCTTGCTTGGTCTATGGATGTAACAATGGATCTTACTCTAATTCAACAATTTTTAGATAATTTAGATCGGATTGAGCAGTTTATAGATGAGGAAGAATTTGATTTGATGGCAGATTCGATTCTCTTAAATAACACGGTGCTTGAAGGGCTACAAAAGTTAAAAGATGAACTACCAGAGCATCAACGGCAGGAACTAAGCGCAATAAAAAAGCAATTGATTAAACGTCAAGGCGAAGTGATGACTAAATTAGAAACTGTGACGATAAAAAAAAGACCACAGCTTCAAGAAATGAGTCAAAAGGTTCAAGCGAGCCAGATCTACAATAAAATGAAACGTGGATACTAGTTAGGGGGGATTGAAATGCACGGATATGTGCAAAGCAGAGCTCATCAGGCATATGCTAATAATGCCGTCAACACAAAATCACAAGGCCAATTAATTGTGATGTTGTATGATGGTGCTATTAACTTCATTGAAACAGCAGAGGCAGCTGTTGCTGATCGACAAATTGAAAAAGCTCATACTCATATTATAAAAGCTCAAAAAATTGTCAATGAGTTACTTGCTACTTTAAATATGGATGCAGGTGAAACAGCAACTCAATTAGCTGTCCTTTACCAGTATATGAGTGAGCAATTAGTTAAAGCTAATATGAAGAAAGATATTGCTTTACTAGGTGAAGTCAGAGATATGTTGATTGAATTAAGAGGGACATGGAAAGAGATTTTATAAAGGAAATTAAAATGTTTTATTATCTTAACACGGTAAAGGAAGGATCGATATAGTGAATAAACCATTTTTATCAGTGTGTATGATTGTTAAAGATGAAGAAAAAATGCTACTCCAAAACTTACCTTCTATTGCTAAGGTGGCTGAGGAGTTAGTCATTGTTGATACGGGTTCAACTGATAAAACAAAAGAAATTGCTGCAACTTTTACAGAACATGTGTATGAGTTTGCATGGACGAAAAATTTTGCAACTGCACGCAACTTTGCCGCTTCTAAAGCGAAGGGTGAATGGATTTTAGCTCTTGATGCTGATGAATATATCGATACTGATAACTTTTTAAGTTCCGTAGAGCTGTTGCGTAATGCCAATAAATATCATGCTTATATTGTTAATATTACTAATTTTAGTGATCAGAGTGGAAACCATTCAGTCGTCAATCAAATGGTGCGAGTTTACCGTAACCAGAGTGGGATCAAGTATGAACGAGCTTTACATGAACAACTAGTTCAAATTAAAAATGGAAAGCATGTAGAGCTTCCTCTTGGAGAATTACCATTACAAATATATCATTACGGCTATTTACCTCATATTATGTTAGAAAAAAGCAAGCTTGAAAGAAATGCAGAAATTCTCGAGCATGGGACGGATATAGATCGAGAAGATGGTTTTTACTTCTACAACAAAGCGCAACATTATATAAGAGAATCTAACTATGAGTTAGCGCTAGAATATTTATTAAAAGCGCAAAGCAGAGTTAAAAAAAATGAATTATCTGGGTGGTCAATGACGTGTATGGTTATGATCATTGGTTGTTTTACCCTTTTAAAACGATACAAAGAGGCTTTGACTGTCATTGCAGATGCGGAACTGTTGTATAGTAGAATTCCTGATTTTCCAATTAGTAAAGCTAGGATTTATCGCCAACAGGGAAGGCTTGAAGATGCAAAAGAGATTTTGCATACTGTCTTAAATAATAAACAGAGTTACGACGCACCTGTAAGGATTTCGGGTAGTAAAGATGCTGTACCAAATGAAATGTTAGGCGATATTTATGAAAAAGAAAAAGATTATCAAAATGCTATTAAACATTATTTGTATGGTGTGAGCACGTCTTATACGTATAGCTTGTTAAAAAAAATAGTAAGCTTACTTTTAAAAGGTCATACGGAAAAAGAAGTATTTACATTTTTAAACGAGAAAGAATTAATTAAGATAGATGAATTTGTTCTCACTTTAATTAAGGAAACTTTAAACGAAGGGTATGGAGAGCTTGCTGAATTGTTAACAGAGTTACTTGAAAATAAAGATCAAGAATTGCTTGAATTTGTTAGAACTAAGAGAAAGATTCTAAGGCTTGAAAAACAATTTGAAAATTTAACAGCTATCATTCCAAGAGCAGAATTACAAAGAGCAATTGATGCTGATTTTATAGATGCAGGTGATATATGTCTGCTTTACTTCATGACAAATGATCAAGAGATAAAACCATTCTTTGATGAAGTATGGGACTCGATGAAAAAAGATAAAGAAATTTATCTTACCATTTTAGAAAAAGCGATCGGTCTCGGTAAAGGACCTTACGTCGAATTTTTACTAACTTTAAATGACGATGATACAAGTATGGCGCCTAAAGTGGCTGATTTATTTTACAAGTATGGTTATAAAGATATAGCTTTAAACTTCTATGAAGGAATTGCAGAAAAAGATGTAACTAAACTAGGGTATGAAAATATTATTGAATTTTTACTGGAAACTAATAATATTGAAGAAGCCATTCGCATTGCCCAATTGGCTAAAGATTTATTCGAGGACAACTTTATCTTTTTTAAATACCTCATAGAAAATACCGAGGATAATTCTGATCTAATCGATCAAGCTACTGAGAAATATAGCGACAGTACTTGGTTACAACAACAGTCATTTCTAATGGATTTCTTCTAGTAAAGATAATAGATTGACAAGGGAAATTCCCCTTAAAGGCCGTGATAAAGTTAAGGGAAACCCAATGACTTAAATCGCGGCTTTTTTGTCAAACACTAACAAGTTTTATTGAGGTGAAGCATGTGAAAATATTAATAGGCAGCGTGATTAATAAAAAATCAGAAATTTTCATGCAATTTTTAACTGGTATTAAAGAGCTTAATAAGTCTCAATTAGTGGTGGATTACTTTTTTATCAGTGATAACAAGGATAAGCGAGTAGCTAGTATGTTGGAAAAATTGAACCGAGCTAATAAAAAGATGCAGTTTAAAGTGGTGGAAGCTGATTTAGCATCTAATAAGAAACTCATTGCTCAGTATGCAAAGAAGCATCAATATGATTATCTATTTATGATCAATTGTGATTTAGTTATCTATCCAGATACGTTACATCATCTTATTGCACTAAAAAAAGACGTTATTTCCGAAATCTTTTATAGCAAATGTGCCAATCAATTACTACCTATTAAATATGTTTATAACAAGTTTCGTCAGCCTATTGAACAAATTAAATCCAGTGAACTAAGGTTATTTATCCAACGCTTAAAAGCTACAAATCTTATAGAGTCCAATGTTGCAGGAGATTGTACGTTATATAGCAAAAAAGTAGTACAATCAGGAATTTCCTTTAAATTATTAGACGGAGAGTTAGAGGAAGGGTATCACAGTGTTGTGTCCAATGAATATTCCATCTATACCGATACAAGAATGCCGGCCTTCCATATCCAAATGGATGCGGATATTTATCATGCTTCACAATATCTTAAAGACTATCAATTACGTAAGTTAGTAGTAGAAAAAGATAAAATGATTCAAAAACTTATCTCAAAAGAACGACAGGTATGTTATCCCGCCGTTTTGGCAATAAACCTAGAAGAACAAGTGGGAAAGATGGAATACTTCTCAGGAGTAACTCGTAATTGGTATGAACTTGAGCTTAAAAGAATAAATAATAATTGGGATATAACCAAAACTTTTAAGAAAAAACAACAAAAAAGTTATAAAAAACAAGTTAGAAGCAATATGAAGAAGATTACTTTAATTTTCAATCGGAGAAGCGGTTCGGATACCATTGCTCTATATAAGGCTATGCCTGAAAATATTAAAGTAAATTATGAGGTAAACTTGCTAAAAGAAAATATTAATAGCCAACAGTATTATACTGAAATTCAGGCCAGTGATATATTGGTGCTCACAGATGCTAATTTTATATTGGATAAAAACCAATATAATCCCGATCAAATGATTATAAACTTATGGCATGGTTTCCCTCTCAAAGCCATGTTTTTTCAAGATGTCAATGCTGTTAATAACGGTGAATGGTCTAAATTTTGGAAACAATTTGATTTGATGACATCATATTCTACTTTGTATAATGAACTCATTCATAAATCTATGAGAATAGATCCCCAAAGATTTGTCATTACCGGTCAACCTCGAAATGATTATTTGTTTAACGGTGAGAGTAGAACGGCGCTGTATCGTTTGCTTCAGTGTAAAGATGAAAATAAAAAATTAATTTTTTATATGCCAACTTTTCGAGTGGCGCGAGAGGTAAGTGGGACTGAAGGAAATAGAAATTGGGACAACCCGTTTGGTTTTAGTACCTTTAATGAAGATGAATTACAAACATTTATGCGAGACTATGATCTAGAAGTTATTGTGAAACTGCATCCTAATGAAGAAGCTCGATACAAAGACTTTTTTGAAAGATTACCAGGATTTCACCTAATAACTGAAGCAGCATTAGAAAAGGAAAACATGCACTCTTATGAAGTGTTAGGAGCTGCAGACTTACTTATAACAGATTATTCTTCAGTTTACTTTGATTACTTATTATTAAATAAGCCAATCGTCTTTACGCCTATAGATTTAGAGGAGTATCGCAATTCAAGAGGTTTCCTTTTAGAACCTTATGAGGATTGGACACCAGGTCCCAAAGCAAGCACTCAATTAGAATTACAGCGAGAGATAATCCGATCCTTAGAAGATAGTGCTTATTACGGAGAAAAAAGAGAAAAAATAAAAGATGTTGTTCATCATTTCCAAGATAATAAAAGCTGTGAAAGAGTATGGCAGCTAATAAGCTCTAATTTGAAGTAGAGGCTTTTATTTGGAGAGGAAGATAAAATTGCTAAAATTACTAATTGGTAGTGTTATTAACCAAAAATCAAACGTAGTAAAAGAATTTCTAATTTCATTAAAAGAATTAAAGCGAGAGAATCTAACAATTGATTACTTGTTTATTGATTATGGATTGGATGGTCAAACCACAAATCTTTTAAATCAATTAACAGCTAAAAGCCGTTCAATGACTGTGCTAAAAAAAAGTCATAACTTAGCAGAAGAAAAAAATAAGCTAGTTAGTTGGGCAAGAGAACGAGAATATGATTACCTCTTTATGACAAATGCCGATTTAATCTTAGATCCTAAGACTCTCACGCACCTTATCTCTTTAAATAAAGACATCGTTTCCGAGATATATTGGACAACTATTTATGGGAGCAGGAGCAAACTGCCATTAAGATGGTTAGATGAATATGTAACGGACTCACAAGTCGAGGTTGAATCAAAGGACATGATTAATTATGTAAATAAGTTAGCGTCTCATGGCTTATTTCCAAGCAATGTCATAGGTGATAGTACCTTGTTTAGTAAAAAAGCTTTGCAACAAAATATAACATTTCTTGAGAAAACAATTGTAATCCCACTGATCAACCAAGAAATGCAAATTACACAAATAGGTAAACACCTAGGAATTGAGGGGTTTGTAGACACTTGTTTTTCTGCTTTTCACGTCTCTTCAGAAGCAGACAAAAATCAGATTTCTCAATATAAAGCGAAAAGAAAAGAAGAAGAAAAAGTAGCGATTTGTGACAGTTTACTTTTGAAAATGGTATCTATTCTCGAATCATATTTATCTTCTCGTAATAAAAATGAATGGGAACCCTTTATTTCTTTATCACTTAGAAAAAAGTTAAACTCACTTAATTTAAGAAGTAAGAAATCTAGTGTCTGTTATCCACGGATTATTCTGATAAATGACAACTTGAATGAAGCTGTAATGGAATTTTTATTAGTAAATGATTCTACTCGTTTTTGGTATCAAGCTGTCATAAGTAAAAACAAAACGAATTGGGAAATTGAAAAAATAACTTTAACCCATAAAGAAAGTGATCACAAAAAAACGGCGACAGAAAATAAAAAGAAAAAAATTGCACTAATTTATCACCGATATAGCGGCGCCGATACGATAGCTTTATATAAAAACATTCCTACAGTGATGCAAAATGACTATGAAATTCAATTATTAAAGGAAGAACGAGAAGAAGGGAAAGTTGATCATTATCTACAGAAGATAAACGAATGTGACATTGTCATTGGTATTGATGCTCATAGGATTCCTGCGAAAAGAATGGGACAAATCTTTATAAATTTATGGCATGGTTTTCCCTTAAAAACAATGTATTTTTTAAATAAGGCAGGTAGCAATAAAGGGGCATGGAACCAGTACTGGAGTCAATATCAATATTTTACATCCTACTCTCCTTTGTATAATAAGCTTTTTCAAAAAACAATGACAATTAATCCTAATAGTTTAATTATTACAGGTCAGCCTCGAAATGATTCCTTATTTTGTGAAAATAGTAAAGAGAAGCTTTTATCTTTATTGAAAATTAATAAGGTGAGAAAAAAAATTGTCTTTTTTGCTCCAACTTTCCGAGGTATTAAAGTAAATGCTATTGAAGGAAATAAAAACTGGGATAATTTATTTGGATTTAAAGCTTTTAATTTAACTAAGTTCCAAGCATTTTTAGACCAATATCAAATTGAAATGATTGTTAAACTCCATCCATATGAAGAAGAAAGATATAGTCATATTATTAAAAAAATTAAAGGTGTTCATCTGTTGACGGAAGAAATGTTAGAATCAGAAAAACTGCATTCTTATGAAATATTAGGTGCCGTCGATTTATTAATTACTGATTACTCATCTATAGCCTATGATTATTTATTATTAGATCGCCCCATTATTTATACCCCTATAGATTTAGATGCTTATGAGAAGAATAGAGGCCTCTTGCTATCTTATAATGAATTTACTCCAGGACCGAAGGTTATGACCCAAGAAGAATTACAAGGAGAGCTACTGTTGTCTTTAGGAGATATTAAATATTATCAAAACAGGCGCCACCAAGTGAGAGATCAGGTTCATAAGTATCAAGATGGGAATGCTTGTAAAAGAGTTTGGGAATTTATTAAAAGTTTATAGATCAGACACTTTTAGCAGCGAGATGTAAAATTATTTGTTAGTTATGTTAATACAGCTAGAGTTTTATTAAGGGAACGTAAATGGGAGGATATGTGATGAGACGCGAGCGTTCAGTAAGCCTGTGCATGATTGTAAAAGATGAAGAAAAAGATTTAGGAAGATGTTTAGAGAGTGTGAAAGATATTGTCGATGAAATTATTATCGTTGATACAGGTTCAACAGATAAGACGATTGAAATTGCTAAACAGTTCAATGCTAAAATAGATTATTTTAAATGGCAGCAAAATTTTGCTGATGCTAGAAACAAGTCACTTTCCTTAGCTACTAAGGAATGGGTCATGGTTTTAGATGCAGATGAATATTTACGCCAAGAAGATAAAACTAAGTTAATTGAAGCACTAAATGATTTTGCTCATCCAGGGTATATGGTAAAAACATTAAACATGACTGGAGACAATAGGCAGGACTATGTCACAAGTTTAGTTAAGCGAATATTTAAAAATAAAATGTTCGTCTACCAGGGAGCTATTCATGAGCAACTTGTGAAAGTCAAGAAAGATCAAAATGGAGATCAATTTCAAATCACTGAGGTTGGCTTTTACCATACAGGTTATTTACCATCAGTTGTTAAAGAGAAAAATAAGAGTGAACGGAACTTAAGTATTTTGGAAAGACTTCTTGAACAAGAGCCAGATAATCTGTTTAACACGTTTAATCTAGCTATGGAATACAGTCGGAACCTAGATTTTGAAAATGCGTTACCTTTATATGATAAGGTTTATAGAGCTAAGATTTTTGAACTAAGATTTATGCCTAAACTAGTCATTAGTCGATTATTTAGTTTAATGAATTTAAATAAGACCAAAGAAGCCTTAATAGCCATTAAAGAAGGATTAGAAATTTATCCCGATTATACAGAATTGGTTTATTATCGAGGTTTAATTGAGCGTGAGCAAAAAGACTTTAAACGAGCTATACAAAGTTTTGAAACCTGCTTAAAGATGGGAAAGCCGCGACTAGAAATCGAGTTTCAAAAAATGTGTTACGATCTTGGTCCGCTATTAAATATAGCAGAGATTTATCAAGAACAAGGGCAATATTTAGAGGCGATTAAGAAATATAGCCAATGTATAAGCATGGATTCTTCAAATCAGCAAATCGTTTATTCAATCATAAAATGTCTTCAATCGCTTGAAAAAACAAAACGATCCACTTATTTAAAAGGCACGGAATTAAGTAAATTAATTACGTCTTTCATTCAAATGGGTTACTATGAAGAAGCAAAAAAAGTTATTTTAATGTTCCCAAAGCTAAAACATGACTCTCAATTCATTTATTTGTATGCTAAAGCTGAATTTTACTTGGGTAATTTTAAAGTAGCTAAAAAGTTATTTAGTTATTATTCCGAAAAGCAAGGTTTTAAGGAAGTAGAAGTCTATTTATTTATTATAAATTTAATTGAACCTTATGAGTCATCTTTTGAATGGGATTTTGACTACTTAAATTTAAAAGCTTACCTTGAAGGTGATAACATAACAGGCATCCTTCAAAATGAGGAGATGAATCATAAAATAACGATTCTAATCCATGAATTAGCTAAGATGTGTGAGACAACTGATTATAAACGTCTAAATCATGTTAATGAAACAAATAAATTAAAAATAATCTTAAAAAAATTAAAAACTTTGGAAAATTAGTCGATAAGTAATATTGTAAGGAGCTCAACAGCTTCTGCACAAGCTTTGCAAGGATGCAAAGAAAATTCAAGGAGGAAGAAAAAATGAGAATTAATAACAATATTTCAGCTTTAAATACTTTAAATCAAATGAATGCTAACAACAACAACGTGGCGCG
>Ga0153980_1000352_pt1 | contig 21021 bp, 16 predicted proteins | sample TSGA064MetaG_FD_104722 | JGI IMG/M metagenome (GOLD analysis project Ga0153980, IMG submission 104722) | Attine ant fungus gardens microbial communities from Georgia, USA - TSGA064 MetaG | ecosystem: Host-associated > Fungi > Mycelium > Unclassified | place: USA: Georgia, Magnolia Springs State... | reverse complement strand
TGTAGCCCTGGTCGATTCTTTGCCGTCAATGAAATCAAGGCCATGTTTGCTCATATTCTGCTAGAATATGATGTACAGTTTGAGAATGGCTCGTTGGAACGTCCCTGTAACTTCCACTTTGAAACATCAACTATCCCTAACTCAAAAGCGAGAGTTATGTTTAGGAAGAGGCAGATGGTTTAGTTAAATAGGATGGTTGTTCTCTCTAAAAGACCAGTACAAAGTCACAGGTTTCATTCTTCATCTCATGAGATGTATTCTAAAAGGACTGGTCCGTATCGTTCAAACCTCAAGAGCAGGAAGTCATGAATGTAAACACCAAAAACATCCCCTTTGGATTCTACTATCAAGGGTCTCAAGATTGATCCCTATAACCCTCAGTGATCAGTTGATATGAAAACTGCACCCAGTTCTTGTCACAGATAACATGTTTATGTGAGAGGCTGATGTCAAGTGATTAAATAAACAGGCATAATAACAGACAAAGTAATATACCAATTTTTGAAACACTCTAGGAAAATGAAATTCACCCTACAGCTTTGGGAAGTCCATGCAATGGGTAAACCTTGTCATATAGTAACTGCACCATATCCTTGGATGAGAACCAATTGTTAATAGAAATGAAATAAGCTCTTTTGGTGAGCCTGTTGGCAACAATACAAAAGCATTGTAACTGTTTGACTCTGGCAATTGTTGAAATATGAACATGGGAAGGTAGCTAAATTATAGTAACAAACAGATGGTGAGTACAAACTGACTACACTAGTTATATACCTATTCTTCATCATGTAACATAGCTACCAATATCATTTACTCTCTATTTTTAGTATGACACTTGACATCCCAACAGCAATTGTGTGATTAAGTCCATTGAGACTATTTCCTAAGGTCTATTAGGCACCTTATCAAGCATGAGTAGGCCAAAAGGTTGCTATGGGCAATTTTTCATCTGCTAACACATATTACAATCCATAAATTTCTTGACAGATGTAATTATTCCAAGCCACCCATAATTTCTAGAGACTAACTTATTTTATAATGAGTGGCAGGAACCTAGAGTGATAATAAACACTGTAGATATACTGAGTGACAAATTCTAGTCCATAGTATAAAATATTCTCACCCCAGAACCATGGAACAAGACTGAGGTACACAAAAAGTCAACCAACAATAAAGACTGGATTATGTAATGTATAAGATGAAAACAGAACTATGTCTGAAAAAGCATAACTACAACATATCTACTCAGCAAGCAGTCATTCATATAAGGCCTAGATGTTAGTAAAATTTACTTATTCTCTTATCAGCTTACCTTAAGTAAGCACTCTCCATTCTGTTTGCTCCACCTCCCAGAAACTATTTTATCTCATGTATATAAGACACACCATCCAAGAATACATACAGTATCGCTTCTTCCTCTTACTATTATAAGACACTATATCTACAGGCTATTTAGGTGAGTAGCATGGTGTGATTCACCACTGCACTATGCTCTTTTGGCATCTTTCTACACTAGGTGGCCTAGAAATGCAGGGAACTTCACTAGAGAAAGAGGCTTAGTGAGGCCATCTGCAGATTGTTTATCCATAAGAATGTATGAAGTTGAAATACATCCTGATTTGTAACAATCACAAATAAACCTATACTTTGTATCAATATGTTTTGAGCATTCATTGACATTTCCAGTAGTGATAAGATTAATAGCAGACTAATTATTAGAATGGAGTGGAGTAGGTAGGGTAATTGGGATTTAAATAAAACTAAAGAAATTACAAAGCTATAGTGCTTTTTGACATCTAGTAGCAGCAGCAATAAACTTAGCTTTAGTCAAAGACATAAAAACACAAGCTTGCTTATGCAAAGCCTATGTTATAGTACTACCTGAGAAACAAGTCACAAAACCAGTGATAGACTTCCTATAAGAGCAACCAAAGTAGAGTAAGCTCCAGGAGAATTTTTAGTAATATTACACTCCTAGGTTACATTACAACTCACCTCCAGAAGAATCCTTAGAGCTTAGGATAAGGTATCTGGGGATGTACTCTATAATATATATATTATTACAGTCTGTCTGTCCCTGATCCTACAGTCCTATACACCAGGGTCAGAAGTTACCAAGTCAAGCTAGGGGTAATTAAATATTACATAGTAGTATTTAATTAGGTGCAGGATCACTCTAGGAGGTCAGTCTAGCATTCCAGGAGTGATGTTAGTAGGGTCCCCTTACACTTTCTATCATTATAATCACCAGTTCAGTTAGAGTCTAAATAGACAACTGGTTCATCAGGATTCAGTAGATTGATAAATAAGCTTGTAGTCTAAGATACTATACAAATAGCAGTAAATATACTTTATTACTGTTATAAGTCACCTTGACTATAACAATGACCTATAAGTAGAATGGATATGAACTGGAGTTAAACTGGTAGCTAATAGATGGCTTGTAGTTTAAACAAGAACAAATACTATACTTGTATATATAGTAGACTGCAATTAAGTGAGAACTCTATCAAGCTCTCTTTTAACCCTGAAGTATTACCTTAAGTTAACCCCTAAATTAAGGTTCTTGAGTTGGTCACTGATAAAAGAACTTAATTCTATACTCCAGGCACTGTTCACTTTAGACCCTGCCTAAACTTTATTTTCTTATCATCCTCAATTGGTGATCAGCTTGATCACTGATTCTCTTGGATAGCAGGCCCTAGCTATAAAGAGGACTTAGTAGTCAGTTAAAGACTGCTGGTGGAGACTTGGTACCAAACCCAGGTATTGTGTTCAAGATCTGATCTAGCAATTGGGTAGTACTTAGTAGATTACTTGTACACTTTCACTTTATTAGCCTTGTGCTGGGGGTCCATTGTAATCCATACATGTAGAAGAATAGCAGTGCATTTCTAAGAAGCTGCTTAGAGTAGAGATCCTCTTCTTAGAGGTGATAGTGTAACCCTAGTACTAGTACAGTAGTCAGTAAAACAGTAGAAGTCTGGTTGAATGAAGATCTTGTACCCAACAAATATAGTTGTAATTAGTAAGATTCCAAAAATCCCATTCTACTTTGAGGAGCACAACACCATGTCTCTTGAACAATATAACCAATTTATGAGTGACATGCTCAATCAACAGCAGACCCTTGCCAAATTGAGAGCAGAACTAGAAGAAAGAGAGAAAAGAAAGTGTTTCAGTTGTAGAAAGTTCAGGTATCTGGCCTGTAACTGCAGAAACAGTATTGGAGAAGAGGAGAGGAAAATAATTCCCAAAATAAGTTTAAAGTATTGGTGAGTTGAATGATACAATGTGGAGTAAGAGGTGAAGTAGAAATAAGACAGCAGGAAAGAGAAGAAGAAGGAGTAAAGTACTTTAAATACTAGGGAGTTGAGCACCACAAATGGGATTGTCCAAACATGGAAGTAAAAAGAAGGAGAGAAAAAAAGAAGGAGAAGATGTATATAGCCAGGCCACAAAAAACATAGCAAGAGAAAAGACTGGTAGATTCCACATGGAAAAAGGTACAGAAGTATTATGATAAGTAGAGCATATCCCCAGAAGATGCTCTCCTACTTGATAGAGAATGGATTACAGAGGAGGTGATAGCAACCTATGTGGATTGTGGAGGATGTGAGAGTAGAGGAGTACAGTTCTATGAAAATCAAAGGTAGAGCTTTTTTCTTGAAAGACAAGTGAAAAATATATGGTATAACCTTTGCTAGAAAATATGGGATTAGAGAAATAGAGAAGCAAGAAGGGGATAAATAACAAGGGTATAGTGTATAGAATACAAAAGGAGAAATGCTATAGGAGGAAGAGTATCAGAACAAGAAAGAAGAAAGATTTTGTGTCTAGAGTGTAGAATAGAAAACAAGAAGCTATGGTAGAACTGGAGAGTAACAGTGTACCCTGTAGAGAGAAAAGTACAGTAGAGTAGCACATAGGCAGAGATTCTGAAAAGTATAGCAAAGACAAAGAATAGGCAAAGGGATGTCAAAAGAACATTCAAAATGTTGAGAGAAGTATAGCTAAGCATTGGAGTGGAGAAAGCAGATACATATGAGAAAGTGACAATAAAAGCACTCCTAGATAGTGGTATAATAGAGATGTTCATAGACAAGAAAATAGCAGCAAAACATAGGTTTAAACTGCAAAAGCTAGATAGACCAGTGACAGTCAGAAATATAAATAAAATAAACAATAGTAAAGAGGCTATTATATACCAAGTAGAAGTAAATATATACTACAAAAGCTATGTGGAAAGGATAAGAATAGATATATATAACTTAAGGAGAACAGATATTATACTGGGTATGCCATGGTTGCAAGTGTATAACCCCAAGATAAATTAAAAGACAGGAAAAGTCAAAATAACAAGATGTTCACTAATCTGTAGAAGGAAAATAGCAGTAAAAAAAGAAATAGAGAAAAAGAAGAAGATTGGAAAGAAAATTAAAGTAGCAGACCAAGTAGACAGAGAAAAGTGAAAATGGACAATAGAGGAAAAATTTAATAACAAAGTTGAGTTAGATAGAGAAAAAGTAAGAAAGATGATACTACAAAAGTTTTATAGATAGCTCAAAGTATTCGAGAAAGCAAAATCAGAGAGAATGCTAGTAAGAAAACCCTAAGATCATACAATAAACCTAAGAGAAGATTTTATGCCAAGGAAAGGGAGGACATACTTAATGTTGAGAGAAGAGAAAGAAGAGGTTAAAGAATTTGTAGAGAAACAGTTGAGAAAAGGGTATATTTGACCTTCCAAGTTATCTCAGACTTTACCAGTCTTCTTTATAGGAAAAAAGAATGGAAAGAAAAGAATAGTACAAGACTATAAATATCTTAATAAAGGAACAGTTAAGGACAATTATCCCTTGCCTTTAATTTTAGACTTGATTAACACCATGGGCATGAAAAAGATATTTACAAAGATAAACTTACAATAAGAGTACAACAATGTATGGATAAAAGAGAGGAATGAGTAGAAGGCTGCGTTTACAATATATCTTGGGATATATGAACCTACTGTGATGTTTTTTGGTCTCACAAACTCACCAGCAATATTCCAAGCAATGATGAATGATATATGAAAAGATCTAATAGATATAGAAGATATAGTGGCATTTATAGATAATATATTGGTAGAGACAGAGTGTTAGTGCAGGATCATGAAGACCTAAGGTTCAACCAAGGTGGTTGTTCAGGAAGAACTCAATAGAGTTTCTCATTGGATTCCACTAGATACTTATACAAATATTGCATAGTCTATATACCTATCTTCTGCAATTATATAACCCTTACTAAGAACTATACATATCTTATATAATCCTTTCTATACTATTTATATCTTTACTGTATTGTATTCTTGGATATTTTCCATTAAGTTGATGAATGTGCAAGAAATAGTTTTCTTCTTGGAAGTCATTTCATAATACAGCCCTTTCTTTAAGTTTCCTTATCTCAAGGAATTTTTCCATTGTCTCCAGTTTTCCTTCCATCTTCTTTCCCTTTGTCTTTTATATTCCCTATTTGACTATCTCTATAATATCTTTGCTGTAAACCTCCTTGGAAGTTCTCTTAAGAACTTCTTTTTGTCATCATTATCTTCCTGTTATCTTACTTCTTCAGTCTCTTTTTCATACTCTCTTTCAGACCCTTTAACCAGCTCCTTTGTATTCTTTAGGTCTTCTCTATTTTCCTAAGTATCTCCTTCTGCTATGTACCCCTTCCATCATACTAAGAACTTCTCTCTTCCTTTAACTATTTTTTTGTTTAGTATTTTTTCCATCTCAAATTCCTCTTCTCCTTTAATGATAACTGGTTTTGATAGAGTTTTTCTTTGTCTTTCCACCTGGGGCCCTTACAACCATACTTGACTTACATTAACTACAGGATGTATCTTAATAGAACTAGATAGTTTTAATTCTATAGTATTGGTTGAGACAATTCCCTTGACCTTATAGAGCTCCATAAACTATTCTGTTAACTTCTTCAACCTCCTTCCTACCATCTGTCACTTGAGATCCTTTGTACTTAACAATACCAAGTCCCTAACTTTATACTCCTTCCCTTTTTTTTGCTTTTTGTCTACATACTTCTTCATTTTCTCCTATACTTTCCCTAATGCTACTTTTGCTTCTTCCTAGATTTTCTTCATTCTTTTCACAAACTTTCCTACTACCTTAAACTTTCCCTTTCTTCTTCCTTCAAATTCCATTTGTAGATCCTGACCATAGTTTGCCTTAAAGGGGGATACTTTCATAGCCAAATGAATTTTGTTATTATATATAAATTTAGCAGTTTCTACCCAGTCTAGCTATTGCTCCTGTCTGTGATCAATAAAGACCCTTAGGTATTGTTCTAGCTTCTGATTGATCCTTTCTGTTTGCCCATCTATTTAAGAATGATAGGCTATTAACAGCTTTGTCTGGATTCCTAACAGCTTGTTTAATTCTTTCATCATTTCTGCTGTAAACTGTACCTCTCTGTTTGATATGATGCTTTCCAGAAGACCATGCAATTTCCAAATATAATCTCTAAATAACCTAGCAAGCCCTTTTGCTGATGTTTTTTCTGTAGTTGCTATAAAGTGTACCATTTTACTAAAACGATCGCAAACTACTAGAATTGCATCATAGCCCTGAGCCAAAGGTAGTTTGGTAATAAAGTCTACTGAAATATGACTCCATAGTTTCTCTGGGATCATATTGGGTATCAGTTTTTCTACTGGGGCTTTACTTCTATTCTTGCAATATTGACAAGTATTGTATCCATCCATATATTTTCCAACTTTCTTTATGACTCCTGGTCACAAATAGTTTCTTGTCACTAGTTCTGTTGTTTTCCACCTCCTACCATATTCCTCTACTGGTGTATTGTAATATAGCTATATCACCTCCTCCCTCAATTCCTCCTCCAGTACATAGATTCATCCATTCTTCATAACTACTCCTTACTCTATTGTCCATTCTTTATTCTTCAATATTTTCATTTCTGCTCTCTTTAGTTCCTCCATTGCTTTAACTACTCTTTCATTCCCTTTCTATGCTTTTCTAATTCTATTTCTTAGGTCATTTTCTTTTACCAGTGTTTCTATCCTTTTTATCTATTCTGGTTTTATTAGTATTTGGTCTTTATTGTTGTTTTCTACACCCTCTTGCCAATCCAGTCTTCTGTTCAGCCCATCTGCTTTTCCCATACTTTTTCCTGGAACATGTTTCAAGATAAAGTCAAATCATAATAGGTATAATATCCATCTGGCTTGTCTTTGGTTTAACTTCTAGCTAGTCATGAAATATTAGAGGTTTTTGTGATCTGTCCAGATTTTGAACTTTACTTTTGCTCTCTCTAGGTAGTACCTCTACACTTCTAAGCATCAAATTACTACTAGTATCTCTTTGTTATAGATTTTGTAATTTTGCTCAGTTGCATTTAGTGACTTTGAGATAAAGGCAACTGGTCTCTATTTTTTATCTCCACACTTTACTGACAGTACTCCTTCTGTTGTATAATCTGAGGTGTCCATCTCTACCCTTATCTTCTTATCTAAGTCAGAGATGGCTAAGACTGGTTTAGTTATAAATACTTTCTTTAGTCATTTGAACACCTCTTCCTATTTCTCTCTCTACCTCTACTTCTCTTCCTTTCTAACCAGTAAATGTAATAGAGCTACAATTCTAGCAAAGTTCTTGATAAATCATCTATAGTAATTGGCAAATCCTAGAAACTTTTATACTTCCTTTACATTCTTTGAAGCTAGCCAGCTTAGAACTCTATCTACTTTTTTCTTCTGCATTTCTACTCCTCAAGGTCCAATTACTACCCCTAGGAATTCTACCTCTTTGACTTTCTACCAATATTTTTCTGGTTTAGCAAACAAATCATTCTCCTTCAGTCTTTTCAACACTTCCTTAACCAATTTGTCATACTCTTCCTCAGTATCCATAGCAACTATTATATTATCAATGAATGTTGCTATATTTCCTTGATTGATTATATCTTAGAATAGATCATTCATCATGGTTTAGAAAGTAGCTGGAGAATTTGTCAGTCCAAAGTACATAATTGTTGGTTTATATGCCCCGATGTACATTATAAATGCTACTTTCTACTTATTGCCTTCCTTGATCCTCATATTGTTGTATCCCCATCTAAGATCACGTTTCATGAATACCTTCTTCTTTCCTACTCCATCTAGAATATTTGCAATTAGGAGTAAAGGATGTTCATTCTTTACTGTCCACTGGTTTATATGATAATAGTCTTGTACCATTCTCCTCTTACCATCCTTCTTTACTAAAAAATGGACTGGTGAGGTCTATGGCAATTTTGATGGCCAAATATATCCCTTTTGCAGTTGGTCCTTTACGAATACTTGTATCTTCTTTCTTTCCTCTCTTAATAGCAAATATACTTTCTTTTTCCTTAGTACAAATCCTTCTTTCAACTCTATTGCATGGTCTGATGGCTTTTTGGTAGATATTCTTTTTGATTTTTCCTTTTCAAATACTTTCTTCCACCTCCAGAATCTCCTAGGTACTAATTCTTCTACTGTTTTTTCTTCTTCTATTTTTCTCATCTGTCTCTTCTTCTATGTTTTCTGCTTTTTCTTTTCATATATTGGTAGATAACATATTATTTTCACTTTTCCTTTCTCCCAGTCAATTTCTAGATTATGGATAACTAACTATAGTATACCCAATATTATCTCTATTTTTCCCAGATTGCATACATCCATTCATACTCTCTCAATATGTCCTTTAAAGAATATATTGTACTCTACCTAATGAGTGATTGCTCCTCCTACATTTACAGTCCCATTTATGTTTCATACTAGCAGAGAATTTTTTAATCTTTCTAACTTAAATCCCTTCTATTTTGTAAACTTTGTGTCCATGAATAGATCTGTTTGTTACTCTACTATCCAACAGTGCTTTTACTGCTACCCTCTCATGATTCTCCAATTTTTCCAATCCTACTTTCATCCATACTTCTCTTAGTGGCTGGAGTGTATGCTGTACATCTCTTACTCCCTCAGTGTTACTTTGACAAGAACTTTTATTTTCCAGCTTTTCTGGATGCAATACACTGTATATATTTGAGGAGACCAGCCAGGAGCTTACTGTCTTCCATTGTTTTTTGCCAACTCTTGTGGCATCTCTACTACTCTCTTCTTTCTTTGCCAATGATTTTTGGCCATATGGCTCCACTTTCCACATACATAGTATGTTCTGTCTCCCCCTCTTCCTCTATCAACATCTATTGCATTGGGGTCTCTTTCTAGCCCCTGTTCTCCTTAGTTGTTCTATAGTTCTCTTCTAAAGTTCTGATCCCCTGCCCTCTACACAATCTGATCTCCTCTTCCTCTATATGATCCTCCCCCAAAACCTCCCCTAGGCTGTACATTTTCCTATAGGTATACCACATTCCTCTCCAACATTCTTTCTTTTGCTCCACTCTATCTTTGGTTTTTATCCAACCTCACTGTTCTTTCCTACTATTCTTTTTTTATACTAGGGGAGCTTTCTACCTCTGCTAGCTTTTTCCTAAGTGTCCCACTTAGCCTCTGTTTAAACTCTTCAATGAGGGGTCGTTCCTCATAATCACTTTCTCATGCCACCTTCTTGAATTTCTAGACATACTTGTCATAGGTTCTCCCTTCTTGCTCAATAGTTTTACTAAGAACTATACAAATTTTATATAATCCTTTCTATGCTATTTATATCTTCACTACATTGTATTCTTGGATATTTTCCATTAAGTTGATAAATGCATGAGAAATAGTTTTCTTTGTAGAAGTCATCTTATAATATAGAGGATGAAAAGAAGCATGATAATATAGTAGAGGAAATTCTGAGGAGGATAGAAGCAAATGATCTATATCTAAAACCAGAGAAATATATATGGAAAGTTAAAGAGATCAACTTCCTAAAACTAGTAATAGAGGTAGATGAAATAAAAATGCAGGAAGAAAAGGTGTTGGGAGTTCTAGAATGACCAAAGTCTAAGACAGTTAAAGATATGCAGAAGTTTTTAGGATTAGCAAATTACTATAGGCAATTTGTGAAAGATTTTGCCAGAATAGCTAAACTACTATATAGATTGGCCAGAAAGAATGAGAAGTAGAACTGGGGAAGAAAACAAGAAAAGGTATTTGAGGAATTGAAACAGGTATTCATAATATGACCAATGTTAGTAGTACTAGATCTAGATAAGGAGATGAGAATAGAAGTAGATGCATCAGAGTATGCAATAGAAAGAGTATTGTCAATGAAATATGAAGATAACAAGTGGAGACCAGTAGTCTTTATTTCAAAGTTGTTAAATGAAGCTAAAAGAAATTATAAAATTCATAACTGAGAGATGCTGGTAATTATCAGATGTTTAGAGGAGTAGAGGTACTTGCTAGAAGGAGCACAAAACAAATTTAAGATTTGGAGTAATCACAAAAATCTAGAATATTTATGAGTAGTCAGAAACTGAACTGTAGACAAGTAAGATAGGCCTTGTACCTATCTAAATTCAACTTTATTCTTAAACATGTGCCAGGTAGTAGCATAGGAAGAGCTAATAGCCTCAGTAGATATTCAGACTAGCAGATTGGAGTGAAAAGAGATAATGAGAATAGAGTGTTAGTAAAAAGGGAGTAACTAGAAGTCAAAGCAACATAAGTGATAGAAATCATGATAGACAGAGTAGATTTACTGGAGAAGATTAAGAAGTTAGATACAAAAGATGATAAAGTGATAAAGGCAGTAGAAAAAATAAAACAAGCAAAAGTAAAGATGTTGAGAGATGAGGAGTGGCAAGAGAAAGATGGGCTAATATTAAGAGATAGAAAGGTATATGTCCCAAAAAACAAAAAACTGAAAGCAGAAGTAATCTAGCTATATCACAACATGCTAGTAGAAGGACAATGGAAGACAACAAAGCTAGTTACTAGAAACTTCTGGTAGCTAGGAATGACAAAAGAAGTCAAAAAGTATATAGAAGGATATAATGTCTACCAAAAAAATAAGGTTTGACTTGAAAACTTCTGACCCTGACTAACAGAACTATAGGATCAGGGATGTCTCAGCAGTAGAAGCAATACTGTAAAAGTACACTCTAGAAGCCTTATCCTAATTTCTGAGAATTCTCCTAGAAGTAAGTTGTAACTTATTTAAGAGTGTAATATTACTAAGAATTCTCCTGGAGTCCACTCCACTCCAGTTACTCTTATAGCAAATTAGGACCTTCTCAATGGAGCCTTGGAAGAATATAGTAGACAGCCTCTCTCCAGATGTCCTCTACTACTCTTAACTGACCCTCTAGAATACTCCACTCTGGACAAATGTTATATGCAGATACCCCCCAGACCATTGCTAATACTCTAGTCCATTCACAGCACCATCTGCACAAAGTTACTGAGTAACAGAATAGCTTAGAGACAAATATCAACAACACTCTTGCTGCTCTGACTATCCAGCTGCAACAACTTACACAGCTAGTTTCCAATACTCAACCCTCTCCTCCTGCAATAGCTTCTAGACCTTAGTCTCCAATGCCAGGTATATAAACCTCCAGACCTTAGTAGAAAAATTCAGATACAGACTCAGAGTGAATATCCAGAGCCAGATTGCCACTATACCCTATGAAAAACCTACTAATACAGACCTAGAGGCCTATGTCATGACTTGGCAAAATAGCTAAAATCATTATTTACTTTTCTTTTTCTTTCTGGACTTACTACATAAGGATGGAGTGTGAGAAAGTATCACATAACTAAATGTCACAGAGTCACAGTCATGTGACATCACATGACTAAGTCACATGGGAACCATGGGAAGATAGTGTATAGACTATGTAGTAGTTATATAAGTAGTATAGGAAATTTAACGGGAACTCCATTGAATTCTTCTTGTTAACTCAGACTAGGAGTAGTTCTAAGACATCTCAGTCTAAGTTCTTACAGCCTGGTATTGAGCAGCTTAAAGGATTGACCAAGCTTGGCTGGCCAATAAGGTCTTCTAGTCTTTGCAATGCTCAGTACCACCTCTCCCCTCTAGATTTTCTGTCCTTCATCTAGCTCCACTCACTATGGTTTAAATTTCTCTAGTCTTCTCCACATCTACTTCCCCCAGACCTCTACCTCTGTCTCTGCCCTAATCTTTCAGAGTCCCTATGGATGTTGACATAGTATAAAAGACCAGGCCACTCCTTCTATACAACTACTACTATTGTGGAGAAAACAGGCACCTCATAAAAGACTGTTTGTATTGTCTTAATATATGACAGCTTATGGTGGAGCAAAGAGAAGAGTTGATTGAAGATCTAATGGCTTTCAAGAATGTAGCTGCAGCAGAAGAATCAAAGCCTCTAGTAGAGGATTTTGTATAAAGTAGCTGGTAAAACATATGCCTTAGTTGCTTCTAGTAAATAGGTTCACTATACTCAAGATAGAAAGTGTTAATATAAGTAACAACAAATCCAAAGATGTATACCCCTTTACTCCAGCTAACTACTCTGTACCCTAGAGACCAAAGTGGAAAAGACAACTGCCTAAAGAGCTCTCTGCAAATGCCCTTGATGTATGTGGAATATCCCTAGTCCTTACCATGAAACTCAGTACAACCAATACCAGTAAACTCTGCTCCATCAATGTACTTCTGGACTGCAAAACCACTAGAAGCTTTATTAATTGTGACTTTGTCTGCTCAAAGAGGATCAATACTCAGACCATTTCTCGTTCCATACCAGTCTTCAACATTGATGGCTCTCCCAACAAAGCTAGCCAGATATTGGAAGTAGTAGATGTAGTCTTCTGTTATTGGACTTACTCAGAACGAATACTCCTGGTTGTCTCCAGCCTAGGGAAGCAGAAACTAATCCTTGACTACACTTGGCTTAAGGATTATAACCCCAAAGTTGACTGGGAAAAAGGAAAAGTCCATATGATACAATACCTGCCCTAATGTAAAGGATGTCATACCCTTCAGAGAGAACAGACCTTAAAGAAAAGACAAGAGGTCTAAGCTTTGCAGCACTATTAGACTAAACTCCTTTCTTTTCTAGATAAAAAGAAGGAAGATATTACTAGATTACTCACAGAGCCTTTCAAAGGAGTAATATGAGCCTTGGCCACTATCTCTCAATAGTTAGTGGAAAGAGCATGATAGAGTATAGAAATGCAAGCAACCTCTGCTCCTTTGCTCTCTTATGCCAGAGATTTTGAATCTGTGTTTACCAAGGATGATTTTGATATCTTACTGGAGTACTACTACTAGGACCATATAATAGAGCTCACTCTGGGTTCCAAGCCCAAGTCCACAAAGGTCTACCTTCTCTCCCCCATCAAACAAAAGAAGTTGGATGCCTTCCTATAGGAAAACCTATATACCAGATAAATATACCCATCCAAATCACCTATAGCCACTCTAGTGTTCTTCATCAAGAAGAAGAACAGTTCTCTCTAGCTAGTACAAGACTACTGGGCTCTCAACTCCATAATGGTAAAAAATAAGTATTCCTTGCCCCTCATTTCCAAACTCGTGTTGTAACTCCCCAGAGCCAAATACTTTACTAAACTAGACATCTGCTGGGGTTTCAACAATATATGCATCAAGCCTGGAAACAAGTGGAAGACCACTTTCTATACCAACTATGGCTTGTTTGAACCTTTGGTGATGTTCTTTGGAATGACTAACAGTCTGGCTATCTTCTAGACAATGATGAATAACATCTTCAGGGACCTCATCACTAAAGAAATAGTAGTAGTATACTTGAATGATATTCTCATCTTCACCAGGACTATTGAATAGTATGCCAAGACTATCTGAAGAGTGCTAGAAATTCTAGTAGAATACAAGCTCTGTCTCTATCTAGAGAAGTGTAAGTTCCAGAAGAAGCATATTGAGTACTTAGGCCTGGTGGTATTGGAGAATGAGATCTCAATAGACCTTGTCAAGGTCATTGGAGTCTAAGAATGGCCTATCTAAAAGTCATAGACTGATATTCAAGCCTTTCTAGAATTCATTAACTTCTATAAGCATTTCATCCAAGATTTCTTGGCCATAGCTCAACCTTTTTTTGACCTAATGTGCTCCAATTGGGCATAGAAGTAGGGAGACAAGAAACAGGCTACCTTCAAAGTTCTCAAAATAGTTGTAATTTCCACTCTAGTATTGGTCTTGTTCTATGACTCAAAATCTTTCTAGATTGAAGTAGATAGTTTGGACTATACTATAGATACCATCTTGTCTTAACAGTCTATGAAGAATAACAAGTGGCATCCAGTAGTATTTTATAGCAAGTTTTTGTCCCTGGTAAAACAAAACTACAAAATCCACAATAAAAAGATACTTGCTATTATTTGTGCACTAGAAGAATAGAGGCACTTTTTAGAAGAAGTGGCTAATCCAGTAGAGATTTGGACAGATCATAAGAACTTGAAATATTTTATGACTGCCAAGAAGCTAAACCACCAGCAAGCACATTGGTCTCTCTATCTAGTAAGGTTCAATTTCACCCTCTGCTACCAACCTGGACAATCCATAGGAAAACCAGATACTTTATCATGGAGACCAGACTACAGTAATAGATCCTCTGACAACAAGAATATGGTATTGCTCTATCTAGAGTACCTGGCCATCTATACCCTAGAAGGAGTAGAGCTAACAGAAGCAGAATAGAGCATCCTATCCAAAGTTTACAAGGGTAACTACTCCAGAGACCTGGAAGAACCAGTTACCAAGGCTGCCCAAAAACTTCAACACTCCACTACAAAGATAGTTCATTTGTTAGAGTAGTCAAATGTAGATAGTTTGCTCTATTTTTGAGAAAATATTTATATGCTCTAGACCCTAGACTTGCATAGGAAAATAGTCTCTCTGTGCTACGACACCAAGGTCACTGAATACCCCAGTAGATGGAAGACACTAGAGCTAGTATCCTAGAACTATTGGTGGCCCCAGATATCTAGGTATATAGGATAATATATGAGCATCTGTGATCTCTATCTCTGCACAAAATCTTCTAGGAAACCTCCAGTCAGAGAGTTCCACTTCATCCCAATACCAGATGCCCAATGGAACACCCTTAGTATTGACTTTGTGATAGAGCTCCCAGAGTCCTTTGGATACAACACTGTTATGATGGTAGTGAACTCTGTATCAAAGAGAGTTTACTTTATTCCAGCATACACAATAGTAACTGCAGGAGGAGTAGCAAAGTTGTTTCTGCATTAGGTATGGAAACTCTATAGACTGTCTAGACATATAATCTTAGACTACAGACCTCAATTCATAGTCTTGTTTACAAAGAAGCTCTACTATCTACTGGAAATCCAACTAGTCTTCTCTATGGCCTAGCACCCACAAACTGATGGACAAACAGAGTGTGTCAACCAGGAACTTGACCAATATCTATGCTTCTTTATCAATGAGTAACAGGATGACTGGTATGACTTGCTACCAATAGCAAAGTTCTAGCACAACAATTATATATATACTTCTACTTAGTAGACTCCATTCTTGCTCAACACCAGACAAATCCCCTATATAGGCTTTAAACCTAGACAGCACCCCTCTAGGCTGGAAATGGTAAACAAGTTCACAGAACAGATGAAGACAACAGTTAAAGAGACCAAGGCCACAATTTGGAAGGCACAAGAAAACATAATGCAATACTACAACCAAAGAAGGTCTTCAGCCCTGGTGTTTTGTCCTAGAGATTAGGTGTTTCTGGATGCTACTGATATCAAGACTATATGTCTATTTCCAAAACTATTGTATTGTTACCTTAGATCCTTTATAGTAGAACAACAAGTAGGACCCCTTGTCTATTACCTCAAGCTACCACATACAATGAAGAAACTCCATCCCATGTTTAATGTAGTGAAGCTATCTGCCACTCCAGACAACCCAATCCCTAGAAGAAGGCCCAGACCTCTACTACCATCTGTTGTCATTGACAGAGAAAAAGAGTAGGAAGTGGAAGAAATCTTAGATAGCTATTGGCATAGAAGAAGATTCTAGTTTCTGGTAAAATAAAAAGGATTTGGAAGAGAGCACAATTCCTAGAAAGCAGTTTCCAATGTCTTAGCACTGGACCTTGTAGTGGAATTCTATTGCAAACACCCTGCAGCCCCTAGACATATCTAACAAGCAGACTTCAACATGATTTTTCTTTCTAGAACTATTACTTTGAGATACAGCAATCTTAAGAAAGAGGTAAATGTAAGGGGACCCTACCAACACTGCCCCTGAAACACCAGACTCATAGCCTAGAGCAATCCTGCACTTAATTAAATATTACTGTGTAATATTTAATTTTCTTTAGCTGAACTCAAAGACTTCTGACCCTGACTAATAGAACTATAGGATCAGGGACATCTCAGTAGTAGAAGTATATATTGTAGAAGTACACTCCAAGAGCCTTATCCTAATCTCTAAGGATTTTCCTAGAGTCTACTCCACTCTTACAATTACCAAGTACTATTAAATTTCATCCAGTAGCAAATGTCAGTAGAATATGTAGATACATAGGGCAAGTAGAGGATCAGAGAAAGAAGCAACTAGCTTCAGTTATAATAAAAGGAGAAGAGGAGTAGAAAGTCAAGAGAATTCTAAATAAGCAACAAATAAGAGGAAAAGACAAGTATCTTGTACAGTAAAAGAGATTCATAGCAGAATCCAATACTTAGAAAAGAAAGAAAAATTTAGAAAATACAAAGAAGACAATTAAGGAATTTGAGAAGAAATATCAGCAAGATATAGAAGATGTAAGAAGATAAGAAAGAGAAGAAGAAACATTTAGGAGGAAAAAATTACCAAAAATGTTTATGATAAAAAAATTATTTGGGTAGTCAGATAAGAGATACAACAAAGAATATTAGGGAAGACTTGAAAGGAACTGGAGATGATGGAAGGGAGAATGAGTTAAAGAAAAAAGAATATTAGAAACAATTTAGAAAGAAGAAGAAGAGATTGGACAAAAAGAGTTAGAAATTAGAGAATAAATAAAAGAAGATGACAATGAAATGGACAACATGGTTGACCTATACTACAAGCTGTAAAGTCCTTAGAACAAGGAACCTTGAGAGGGGGGTGGTGTCATGACTAAGCAAAATAGCTAAGTTATTATTTTCTTTTCTTTTTTTATTTGAATTTACTATACAAGAAAGGAATATAGAAAAGTATCACATAACATATTACAGATCAAGATGATGCCACATGATAGAGTCATATGATGAATGTGGGAAAGTAGTGTACTATAAGACTATGGAGAATATGACTTTAATCTACAAACTAAAGAACTACAATATAGTAATAGAGTACTTATACAAAACCTAAAATAGAAGTGGTGGTACAAGTTTTTGGTCTACATTGTTATTCTATAGGAGTAGACAAATTAGAAGTTCAGGAGCAGAAATTATTAAAAAAATAAAAATAAATATTAAATAATACTGAATTTCTAGTATATGACAATAGACAACCTCTTTCAAAGATTTGGTATTCCCAACAAGATTATATCTGACTAAGACCCTTTATTTATTGCTAAGTCCATGAAAGCATTCTTATAGGGACTAGAAATCAAACAAGTTATATCTATTGCTTTTTACACTCAAACAAATAGCACTACTAGATAATTTAATCAAGAAATTAAACTTTACCTCACTATCTACTATACCAATAACCCTGAAATATGGGCAGATAAGCTATCAATGACCAAATATGCTTATAACTCAAGATTCTATGGAGAAAGATCATACACCCCATTCAAACTTATATTTGAACATTCTACTAAACAGCATATTAATACCCCAAAAACCTCATTTATAACAGCTGTCAGAAATATGGGGAATAGTATAGAAAGGCTATAAATATACTATGAAATTACTATGAATTATACTGTGAAAGCATACTCTGGGTTCTGGAAAGTGATACAAAGGACAGAGTTGGAATAAGAAATATACTACTAAAAGGAATAAAAGATGTTGCTCTCTAGTCTCATGGTTTTACAGCTAGTCTAGAGAGAATGTTAGTGATAACAAAGAAGTAGAATAATTTTGGCCTCAGTTCATGCACTGTATCTCAATCTCCTGTTGCTGTTGTGGTTGTGTATTTTGGAGTAGTAGAACACCATCCAAAAAAAGAGTAAATTCAGGAGTAATAGAGTAAAAAGGTATATAGCAAGAAAGAATAATACTACAAGACTTTAGGGATTGGTGACACAATCTATAAACTAAAGAACTATAATATATAGCTGGAGTACTTATACAAAATCCAAAATAGGAGTTGTTGTACAAGTATTGGTCTATATTATAATCCTATAGAAGTAGACAAATTAGAAGTTCAGGAGCAGAAATTACAAATAAATTAAAATTAAAATTAATAATAAATAATACCAAAAATTCAGTATATGACAACAGCTAACAATAGAATTAACCATATAGAGAATATTTGGACAAATGCCAAACAAGTATATAAAATTGCCAAAAATATTATTAATCAGAGAATCAAGAACAAGCTTCCAAATCTCAAAATAAGAACACAAGTTTGGCTAGACTTTTAGCATATCCAAATTGAAGGACCCTCAAAGAAGCTTGCACTAAAACAATTAGGACCCTTCAAAATACTTGAAAGAACAGGACCTGTGAACTACAAGTTAAAATTACCACTACACTGAAAGATGCACCCCATTTTGCATATTTATCTACTCTGGTCCACAGAAGAAAATACCCAGTATGGCAAATTCTTAGAGAAACCCTCACCTGAAATTATTGTAGAAGAAGAAGAATGGGAAATCAAAGATATTATTGACTCAAGAACTAGAAACAGGGTAAATGGTTCACTGAAAAGGATGCCCAAATTTAGAATGCACCTAAGAACCAGAAGAAAACCTTGGGAATTCAAAGCAGATTCTCAATGTATATAAAAGAAGGACAGAACTACAACAATGAAGAAATTTACATTCATGTCTTCATTCTCTAGTTTATCAACTCTCATCACTATTCCACCAACTCCCTTACCAGTTAACAACAAGTAAGTCAACAATCTCTTTCTATTCATTGAACAATTCATTTGTGCACAAGGAACTGACATACCTCTATCCTACTATGCACCTTACCAACAAATCACCACTGATAAAACTTCCCCCATTCAGTAATATGTGTTATTTGACAATCCCTTGGCCTAGCTGTGGTCCACTCTCATCAGAATTCAGCAGCTCTTGCTGATTTTGACATACTCAGGGAGAATTGGGCTTTATACTTACATCTTCAACAGGTAGCAGATCAATGCTTCCACCAACCTCAAAAATCTCAGTGAGTTTCCAATCCCTGAAATCCATCAACAACTCTTATGCACTGCTACACAAAGAGTACAGTCACAACCAAATACAAACAATCAGGACTCTGACTTACCAACTGGATCTGATGCTGGAGACACTTCTAACAACATGCAAGAAGATATGAAGCCGCCAGCCTCCCAATACAGATTAAGAACAACTACCCAAGCAACTAGCTATCCCTTTTCAGTACTAGCTAAGGAGTTGTCTGAGGGTTGGACTCTAAATCATTGTCTCAATGAACACTATGCCTGTCATAATGTGGAATTTCACACTGAGTTTGGCCTAATAGCCAGACTTATTCCATTACTGATGGATGACTAAGCGGCACAGACCTGTGTGCCTAGTGGGAGCCAGACTAGTGGGAACCTGCTACGTGCAATATCACTAATTAATGAATTTGATTAACATGTGCGTCCCTTCTGAGTCCCTTTAACAGAAATACCATCTTCATTGACCATGATCAACGAGATGATTCTAATTTGTAGCCTCACCCCAAGATACTAGATGGTAAAATTATGATTAACATTTGATAAAAGTATGATATTGTCGTGCGTATCATGTCACTCAACTTCTCGGCTAATCATACTACAATGAGGTGTTCACTTCTGTCGACCGAATATCGACCAGGAACGCTTGTCGATGCACATGATAAAATTCTGGGTCTTGGTCATACTATCCCAAAGTGTACCGCGCTTCAGTGGGCAGACTGGTGCGCGAAGGACTGCCTGTTCAGGGGTGAGTACCTTCATAAACTTAGATTTCTCTGTATAGACAACTGCCCTTTATGACCGCCTACCTTATGACTAGTCACCTCATGTGTCAAGAATTCGATGGGGCACTTCGCCAAATTAAAACCATGACTACCACTGAGACTAGATTGGCCTGTGGCTTCAGATATTGACATTATCTTCCATTCTAGTTTTGCTTCCGATCCATAAGTCAACAAATTCAGAAAATTGGACTCTCGTCGCAACGAAATGCCATAGTTGATCCATGACATAACACCATGAACTCAAGTGCATAGAAATGTCGTATTTATGTACATGTTGTGCCTCGTAAATTGGCTTCCGTATGTATTGCTGGGTTTTGGCAGTGGGTACAACTCTCAGCTCATTTTATCACCTGGGAAACGACAAGCTCAGCTGACAGTGCGGCATCTATCTTTAGTTAACACCAGAAGACTTCGGTAAAAGACTTCGGTATGCCTTGTCGATATGACCCATTCAAGCTATCGTCATTCGGCCCGTTCGAGTCTCTGTATCTCTCGACGCATTCTCTGATTGCGGAATCTCCATTGACTCAAGCCTTCAATGCCAGCATCAGATATTAATACGGGTCTTTCATATCTCTTTGTACACATTGCAGGCCTGGTCCTCATTGCTTACGCCTTCCGGAAGTATATAGAGGCCAAAAGGTCATCGGTGCGTTAAAACAGACCTCGCTTGTTCCCAACGTTTTGATGTCGGATCGATTCCATTCAGCTAAACGCCCTCCCAACAGTGGGCTATTCGGGTATTTTCTCCTCGTACATCACTGCAATTCAATGGCTATGGAAAGCCGCTGAGTTGCTACAGGAAGGATATAATCGGGTATGTGAAATTTCTGCCATATCTCTTCACCGCTCAACGGCTAGTCTGTAGTATCCCAACCAACCATTTAAAGTAGCCACTATATCACGATGGATCATAGTAATGAGTGGGAAGCAGT
>Ga0153980_1000351_pt1 | contig 21057 bp, 20 predicted proteins | sample TSGA064MetaG_FD_104722 | JGI IMG/M metagenome (GOLD analysis project Ga0153980, IMG submission 104722) | Attine ant fungus gardens microbial communities from Georgia, USA - TSGA064 MetaG | ecosystem: Host-associated > Fungi > Mycelium > Unclassified | place: USA: Georgia, Magnolia Springs State... | reverse complement strand
TTTTTAATCCTCAAAAACTTATTAAAAATGAAATGGTCTGAACACACGTGGCAAGCTATAGAAGAACGATATCAGTCGATGCTGGAAATGCCGTTTATCAAAGAATTATCCGCAGGAACTCTTCCTCAGGAAAAATTCCGTTTTTACATGATGCAGGATTCTTTATATCTGGAACATTTTGGGCGAACGCTTTCCGTGATTGCAGCAAAAATTCATGATATCAGGGACGTCCTTACTTTTATAAGATTTGCCGAAAATGCTATTGTAGTAGAAAATGCCCTGCATGAATTTTATTTCCAGGATTTCGGAGTTACGGATAAAGGAGTATTAGAGCCCGCATGTCATCATTATATTCATTTTTTAAGAAGCACAGCAGCCCTGGAATCTGTTGAAATTGCAGCAGCTGCCGTCCTACCCTGCTTTTGGATTTATAAAAAAGTCGGCGATTATATTTACAGCCATCAAAATACGGTTAATAATCCTTATCAAAAATGGATTGACACGTATGGCGGTGATGAATTTGCCGTTGCCGTTGAACAGGCCATAGCTATCTGTGATACCCTTGCTGAAAACAGTACACCAGAAACACAAAAAAGAATGACGGAAGCATTTGTTATGGCTTCAAGGATGGAATATGATTTCTGGGAAGCAGCCTATGAGTTGAAAACATGGAAATAGTTTCTGCCCCACCAAAAAGCCGGCATTTTTGATAGGAATGGGATTCTTGTTGACACTGCAAAATTCTGTAAAATATACCAGAGATAAGGTGTTCCGCTCATTATGGATAAACGTTAATTACCATTTCTGAAGTAACCCGCCTCTGACATAAAAATACCCTTGGGAAAACACAGCGTTGCAGAACAGCAGGTCATCTCAAGGGTTATTGAACTAATACAGATAGAGGACTGTGCTGTAGAAGAAATAAAAATCAGCTACAATTAGACCTGACTTTTGAACCTTTAAAAATTGAAATTAAGTCTTGAAAATACATATCTTCCGTTCTGCCCAAACTGAGATGTTGAACGGGAATAGATGAACTGGTCATTATTCGTAGATGCCGTAAGGTTTTTGGTAGGATAAATATCAAAAAGGTTATTTACTCCAACCGTCAGGCCTACATTTTTGGTAAACTGGTAGGCAAATGATACATCTGTAATAATCTTAGCTGCAATTTGCTGATGCTCATTAAAACCAATAATTCCGTCGCCATTAGCATCAATAACATCTGCACCGGTTACTTTTCCGAAGTATGTATTTCTAAGATAAAAGCTTGCACTTTTCCAGGAAAGCGTATGGGATAAACTTGCCTTTACTCTTGGTACAGCCTCTTCAAGATATACTCTTGATTTTTCAGAAAAATAAATTTTCTCCAGATTCGGAGACTGCAGCAACCCTGAAGAATGGATATTTCCTACTTTTCTGGTCTCGTTAAGGTTAATAGCAAAATTATTATCCAGTTTAAAGCCGGAGAATCTTGTATTGTGCGAAATAACGACGTCCAATCCTTTGGTTTCCGTATCGATGGCATTGGTGAAGAATTGAGCTGCATTTACTTGTGCTTTATCATAAGCTATCTGCGCAGCAACAGGAACATCTGCTCTCAAAAACTGGTCGGTAAGGATGATTCTGTTTTTAATTTTAGTAAAATATCCATCTGCTGTAAAGGTTAAATTGACAGAAGGAATTTTATAGGTAAATCCTACACTTGCCGATTGCGAAGTTTCCTGTTTTAATTTTGGCATTTGCAAAAGTCCTGCGATCTCGGAATCATTACTGAAAGTTCCCACGTCCAACAGCTGACCATTGGTAAATAAAGTGGACGTCACATTATAGTAGATCTGATGGATAGAAGGCGCTCTGAACCCTGTAGAACCTGCCAGTCTGAAATTCAGATTCTTATCAACTTTAATTCTTGAAGCCAGCTTATAATTAAATGTAGACCCGAAATCTGAATAATTTTCATATCTCGCTGCCGCATCCACAAGCAACCAATCGGTGAAATTAAATTCAAAATCTGCATATCCAGCTACCGACTGCCTGTTCCTATCCACTGCATTTGCCGGTGTAAATCCACTGAATACCTGCGATCCGCCCGGAAGTGCATTTCCAAAGAAATCTGTTGGTCGCTGAGAATTTCCCGTCCATACATTTCCTGATACATCGTAGGTTGCATACGAAGCTTCATCTCCTGCTGTTATTTTAAAGTTTTCATAGCGGTGTTCCGCTCCGAAAGCGATATTAATTCCGCTCCATACATCATATTTTTTAGCCAGATCCAAATTAATGGTATTCTGGGAAAACCTCAATCCTCCGGCATTAAATTCACTCGGTGAAGCAAATCTTAAAGAAGTATTTCCGGTATTCTGAATATTGTAGGTGAAAGAATTCTGTCCGAACGTATTACTCAAATCCACATTCCAGCCATTCCAATTTCCTTTAATTCCCACGGAAAGCGAAAGATCCTGTATATCCGTTCCGATCTGTGGCAGATAACCATCGGCATACAATCCTGTAAATGTTCGGCTCTGATTCGGTCTTCTGTAAAAACCTCCCGAAGTTCCGTGCCTGAAGCTATAACCTCCAAAAGTATAAACCTTCCAGTCGTCATTCAGAGGAACTTCAATATTGGCAAAAAGCTGGTGATTATTCAGTTTAGACTGCCCCACCTGCATGTTAAAATCTTTTCTGTTCAAACCTCTGTATGCCAGTTCCTGATCCGTTACATTTGCTCCTAAAATTCCCTGAAGCGCGCTAATGGTGTTCGCTCCCTGAATCTGCCCCTGTAAAGTAGGAGAAAAATAATTTACATTTTGGGCATACTGATGAATATAGTTAACGATCTGCTGGGAATTGGGTGTATTTCCGATATTATTAAACAATGACGAAAGATTCACTCCATCATTGAGCGCTCTTTTTTCAATCGCATTATAGGCATTGTAAATCGCTCCGCTTTCTGTTCCGGCTCTGTAGGTGGGATTTCTAAATTGAGAAGACCATGTAATGTTATAAAAACCACCTCTTTTTCCTATTTTATTTCCATAATTAAGATCAACCTGAATATTCTGGCCGTCAAAATCTCCGGTATGATCATTGGCTGTAGGGGTTAGATTTCCGCCATAGCTCAACTGTCCGGTCAGTTTTCCGGTATCTCTTTTCAATTCAAGGTTGATTACTCCGGCAATCGCGTCTGAACCGTACTGGGCTGAAGCACCATCACGAAGTACCTCAATTCGGGTTAAAGCAAAAGAAGGAATCGAGTTAAGATCTGTTCCTACCGTTCCTCTTCCCGGTGTTCCGTTTACATTCACTAATGCTGAAGTATGTCTTCTTTTCCCATTTACCAACACCAATACCTGATCAGGGCCCAACCCTCTTAACTGAGCTGGATCCAGGTGGTCTGTTCCATCCGAGTTAGTCTGAATGGTAGAAGTAAAAGATGGCGCAATGGCATTCAGGATCTGCCCGATGGTAGATTGCGGTAAAACAACTGAAGATTCTTTTATATTGAATACATCTACAGGAACCGGACTGTCTACTTTTGATCTCGCTCCGCTTCTTGATCCTAAAATCACCACTTCCTCCACATTAGTAGATTTCACCGTATCCTTTTTCTCTTGTTTCTCCTGTCCGTAGGCATAAGCTCCCAGGAAAAACAAAACAGATGCGGAAAAAAAAGTCTTTCTATTTATCATAGCTTTCTAATAATTTATTATAATTTATGTTTTTTTGAAGGAGCAAATGTAAAACATATTTATAAGTCTACAAAATAGATAGACTAATATGTGATAGAAAATCCCTATCATCTATTTCATTTCTTTTATAATAGATTTGAAAATAGGCCTTATCAAAGAGTTACATCACAAAAAAAACGGATTCATGTGAATCCGTTTTTAATATTTGATCTGTGTTAAAGTTGAAATTTTTCTTTAATTAAATTTTTGTCAGTTTAGCATATTTCAGGATGAGGTTCTTTTCACCTTCATGCATAAACACCACTTTTGCTTTTATATTCTGTGGATCTGTACCGTCTAAGAAAGTAACCTGCCCAACCCCGAAACGATCGTGTCTTACTTTATCTCCCACTTCAATATCCTGAGAGGAAGATCCGCTTGGGTTAATAATTTTAGCAGTGCTTACCGGTTTCAGTTTTCTTGGCTCGGCAATAGGTTTTGAGCTTTCGGTCTTTTCAATGGTTTTCTTTTCCACTTTTCTGAAACTTCTGGCCTCGGTAGGATATTCATCAAAAATATTGGATTTAACGCCTGAATTATTGATAAATCTTTTTTCCATCACCGGATTAACGAATTCTATATATTGTTCATCAACCTCGCTAAGGAATCTTGATGGTTCGGCGTCGGTAATTTTACCCCATTGAAAACGGGAAACGGCATAAGAGAAGAACGCTTGCTTTTCAGCTCTCGTTAAAGCAACATAAAACAATCGTCTTTCTTCTTCAAGATCTTCTCTGGTTGCAGAACTCATAAAGCTTGGAAACAGATTTTCTTCAAGACCTACCAGGTGAACCACCGGGAATTCCAGTCCTTTGGAAAGGTGAATGGTCATCAGAGAAACCATATCCTCTTCATCATCTTTATTTTGGGTATCTGCAGAAAGGGCTATATTTTCAAGGAAATTGGATAGACTTGGATCTCCATCTTCCTGTTGAATCTGTTCTTCAATAAATCCCTGCATGGAGTTCATTAATTCCTGAATGTTTTCCACACGGGAAATCCCTTCCGGAGTCTGATCATCTTTCAGAAACTTAATCAAACCGCTTCGTTTAGCCACTTCCATAGCCACATCATAAGCGGTTTCGGTTTTTAATAAGACCTGAAATGCTTTGATCATGGACCAGAAATCATTCAGTTTATTAAGAACTCCATTATTGAACCCTAACTGAGGGGCATACATCGGAAGATTATCCAGCACTTTGGAAACAGAGACGTTTTGCGCATCTGCAAAAACAATCAGTTTATTCTGGGTGGTTTCGCCAATTCCTCTTGTAGGATAATTGATGATTCTCATCAGCGCTTCCGAGTCATTTTCATTGATCAGAAGACGAAGATAGCCGACAAGATCTTTTACTTCTTTCCTTTGGTAGAAAGAAAGTCCGCCGTATACTTTGTAAGGAATATTTTTACGTCTTAAAGCCTCTTCAAAGGCACGCGTTTGAGAGTTGGTTCTGTATAAAATAGCGAAATCGCTGTATTTTCTCTGGTCTCGGTTTCTGAGTTCCCAGATATTTCCGGCAACGAAGTTGGCTTCATCCGCATCGGAAAGTGATCGGTATACTTTAATTTTATCGCCTTCTTCATTATCACTGAATACATTTTTCTTGAACTGCTGCAAGTTTTTAGCAATCACAACATTCGCAGCATTCACGATATTCTGGGTAGAACGGTAATTCTGCTCCAGAGAAACCGTAACGGCATCAGGATAATCTTTTTTGAAGTTCAGGATATTGTAAATGTTTGCTCCACGGAAGGAATATATCGACTGTGCATCGTCTCCCACCACGCAGATATTTTCAAATTTTGAAGACAGCGCTTTTACAATAAGATACTGAGAATGGTTGGTATCCTGGTACTCGTCCACCATGATATATCTGAAACGGTCCTGGTATTTTGCTAACACCTCAGGAAAACGGGTCAGTAATTCATTGGTTTTTAGCAACAGATCATCAAAATCCATGGCTCCGTTCCTGTAGCAGGCATCTACATATTTCTGATAGATTTGCCCGATGAATTTCATGTTGGCTTTTTCATCTGCTTCAATCAGTTCCGGATTGTTGAAATACGCTTTTACCGTAATCAGGTTGTTTTTATAGGTAGAAATTCTTGACTGAACTTTTTTAGGTTTATAAAGATCAGCATCGATATTCATGTCTTTCAATACTTTTCTGATGACGTTCAGGGCATCCTGCTGGTCATAGATCGTAAAATTGGAAGGATATCCCAGAAGATGGGCTTCACTTCTCAGAATCCTTGCAAAAACAGAGTGAAAGGTTCCCATCCAAAGGCTTCTTGCATTGCTCATCCCTACCACTTTTGCGATACGGTCTTTCATTTCACGGGCCGCTTTATTGGTAAAGGTAAGCGCCAGGATGTTGAAAGGGTCTATTCCATTATGGATCAGGTGAGCGATACGCATGGTAAGCACACGTGTTTTTCCGGAACCGGCACCGGCAAGTACCATCAAAGGGCCTTGTATCGTAGTAACAGCTTCATGTTGTGGTTCATTGAGTCCTTTCAGATAATCCATACGGCAAAAAAAATTTGGGAATACAAAATTAATGTATTAAAAGGAGAATTCAAATTATGAATTCATTTATAAAAATTAATGCATCTGTTACTGACCGTTTTTGTGTTTTGATAATAATTAATGGATCTCTCCTTTTAAATTTTTCTCGCCAGATAATTACCTACAATCTTTCTTTACTGACAGCTTTTGAACAATGATTTTTCACTTTAATTTCATGTATGATTATTCTTAATAACCGCAAGAACAAAAAGGTGGTACACAAGCATTTGTCATTAGGTTTTAAGAATTATTTTCCGCGGACAAAAATCATTAAAAAAATATTCACATTATTGTAACAATTAGAATATTTTGAGGACTTATTGCTAAAACAATTTCTACTTTTATGAAAAAACGACTTCTTTCTGTTGCTGCTGTGGCTTTCTTCGGAATGATGCTGAACGCGCAACAAATTAAATTCGAAGAGTACGACCTTCCAAACGGTCTTCACGTAATTCTTCATCAGGACAATTCTGCACCGGTAGTTACGACGGGTGTAATGTACCACGTAGGTGCTAAGGATGAAGTAAAAGGGAGAACGGGTTTTGCACACTTTTTCGAGCACCTTTTATTCGAGGGTACCCCTAATATCAAAAGAGGCGACTGGTTTAAAATTGTTTCTTCAAACGGAGGACAAAACAATGCCAATACAACGAATGACAGAACGTATTACTACGAAACTTTCCCGTCTAACAACGAACAGTTAGGTCTTTGGATGGAAGCTGAAAGAATGCGTCATGCCGTGATTAACCAGATTGGAGTAGATACCCAGAGAGAGGTAGTGAAAGAAGAGAAAAGATTAAGAATGGATAACCAGCCTTACGGAAATCTTTTCCCAACCATTCAGAAAAACCTGTTTACCAATCACCCATACAACTGGCCGACGATTGGCTCTATGGATGATTTGAATTCTGCTAAATTAGAAGAATTCCAGGCATTCTATAAAAAATATTATGTTCCAAACAACGCTACGCTGGTAGTGGCTGGGGATATTAAAATTGGAGAAACTAAAAAATGGATCGAAGACTATTACGGAGGAATCCCTAAAGGAACTCTTTACCCTAAAGACTATCCTAAAGACGCTCCTATCACTCAGGAAAAAGAGGTAACAGCAACTGACCCGAACATCCAGCTTCCGGCTTATGTTTTCGCGTACAGAACCCCTGCAAATAAAGAAAAAGATGCCTACATCCTTGATATGCTTTCTTCGTATTTAAGCAGCGGTAAATCTTCAGTTTTATACAAAAAATTAGTAGATCAGGAAAAAAAAGCGCTTCAGGTAGCTGCTTTCAACCAGGGTCTTGAAGATTACAGTATTTTCGCATTCTTTGCAATCCCAATGGGACAGACTACCAAGCAGACGCTTCAGGCTGACATCGATGCTGAAATCAAAAAGCTTCAGACGACTTTAATTTCTGAGGAAGATTATCAGAAGCTTCAGAACCAGTTTGAAAACCAGTTTGTAAATCAAAATTCAAGCATTCAGGGAATTGCCGCTTCATTGGCAACCAACCATGTATTGATGGGAAATACCAATCTTATCAATAAAGAAATTGACATTTACAGATCTATCACCAGACAAGATCTGCAGAATGCGGCTAAGAAGTATTTGAATTCTAACCAAAGAATAATCATTAATTACGTTCCTGAAAAGAAATAATCCCCAAATAGATACAGATATAATATTCAAGATATTAAGACGTACAGTCAGCCAATCTTACATATTATCAATGATTTAAAACAGGATTAAAAAACAATTTTTTACAAATGAAAAAGCAATTAACATATATAGCGGTAGCATTTTTATTCGCAGGAATGCTTTCAGCACAAAAAATAGACCTTAATGCAATGCCGAAGCCGGGACCTACTCCAGCGATCAACATTGCGAAACCAAAGACTTTCCAACTGAGCAACGGTCTTACAGTAATGGTTGTGGAAAACAACAAACTTCCAAGAGTAAGCGCGAGCCTTTCTATGGACAGACCTCCTTACTATGAAGGAAATATCACAGGGGTAAGCGAAATCATGGCAGAACAGCTTGAAAACGGAACTACCAACATGAGCAAGGATGAGTTCAATAAAAAGGTAGACTTTTTAGGAGCTAACTTAAATTTCTCTTCCGGAGGTGCTTCTGCAAGCTCACTTTCTAAATATTTCCCTGAAGTATTAGGCTTAATGGCTGATGCTATCGTGAATCCAAAATTCTCTGCTGAAGAAATTCAAAATTCTAAAGAAAGAACAATTGAAGGCTTAAAATCTGATGAGAAGAATGCCTCATCTATTGCAGCAAGAGTTTCCAATGCTTTGATGTATGGGAAAAACACTTCAAGAGGAGAATTCGAAACGGTAGAATCTATCGGTAAAATTCAATTGGCAGACGTACAGAATGTTTACAAAAAATATTACGCTCCGGACAATGCTTATTTAGTGATTGTGGGAGATGTGAAATTCGATCAGGTAAAACCTATGGTTGAAAAAGCATTCAGCAGCTGGAAAAAAGCCAATACTACTTTTGCTCCTCTGGAACCCGCTTCTAACGTAGCAAAAACAGAGATCAACGTGGTTGACGTTCCTTCCGCTGTACAGTCTGTGGTTTCAGTAAGCAACCTGAACAACCTGAAAATGAAAGATCCAAACTACTTTGCTGCAACAATGGCCAACTACATTCTAGGTGGCGGTGGTGAAGCAAGACTTTTCATGAACCTTCGTGAAAAGAACGGATTTACTTACGGTGCTTACTCAAGTATGACAGCAAGCAAGTATTCTCCGGAATTTTCTGCTGAATCAAGTGTAAGAAATGAAGTAACAGATAAAGCAGTTAAAGAATTCATGAATGAACTTAACGCGATCTCTACGGTAAAACCTGAAGAACTGGAAAATGCTAAAGCTAAACTGAAAGGATCTTTCATTATGTCTTTAGAAAAACCTGAAACGATTGCTAGATTTGCTTTAAATCAAAAAGTACAGGACCTTCCTTCTGATTTCTATACGAATTACCTGAAATCTATCGATAAAGTAACCTCTGCAGATATTACCAACGCTGTAAAAGCTACGATTCTTCCTAACCAGAGCAGAATTTTCATTGCCGGTAAAGCATCTGATATTTCTGAAGGACTGGAAAAACTAGGTTACCCGGTAAAGTATTTTGATAAAGATGCTAATCCTGTAGCTAAAGCTGCTGCCCAAAAAGTAGACGCCAGCGTTACCTTAGGATCTGTTGCAGATAAATACATCAACGCAATCGGAGGATTGGCGGCAGTACAGAAGATAACTTCTATTTCTACCGATGCCACTACGAAAGTACAGGGAATGGATATGACCATGAACTTAATTCAGGCTAAAGGCGGAAAAATGGCCATGGAAATGAAAATGATGGGTAACACCGTTCAAAAAATCATCTTCGACGGTAAAAACGGATACGTAGAAGCACAAGGACAGAAAGTTCCGCTTAACGATAAGCAGAAAGCTGAAATGTCTGATCCTGAACTTTTTCCGGAATTAACTTTTGCTAAATCAGCGGATTACAAATTAGCCGGAATCGAAAAATATAACAATGAAGATTCTTACGTGGTAAAAGGAGCAAAAGACACCTACTACTACAGTGTAAAAACAGGCTTGAAAACCGGTGAAGTAAAAGGCAGTGAACAAGGTTCAGTTCCTACAAGCTATGCTGATTACAAAGAGGTATCAGGGGTAAAATTACCATTCACGATCATCCAGAATATGGGTGGAATGGATATCAACCTTACGGTAAAATCTTATGTGGTAAATCAGGCTAAAGATTCTGATTTCAAATAAGAACACCTTAATAGATAGAAAAACGGTAGCAAATGCTGCCGTTTTTTATTTTTAGTAATATTTACGGGCTTTTTTTTGTCATTCGATAAAAAAAGATTAAATTTGCCCATTCAAAAAGATATCAAAATTAATGGATACTATATTTATACTATTGATGGTTCTTATTATGATTGCTAGTGTTTTACTGGTAATTGTTGTTATGGCTCAAAACCCGAAAGGAGGTGGCCTATCAAGTACTTTCGGAGGTGCTTCACCTGCACAGTTTGGAGTACAGAGAACAAATGATTTCATGGAAAAATCTACATGGACTCTAGGCGGAACAATCATTGTTCTTATCCTTTTAAGCGTTGTGATTACAGGTAAGCCTTCACAAGTAGCTGCTGCAAAACAACCCATTAAGAAAGAAGCTCCGGCACAGCAATCTGCTCCTGCTTCTTCTACACCAGCTCAGGCGCCAGCAACCGCACCTGCTAAATAAGCAAATAGCTCATTTACATACAAAATAAAAGCAGTTCAATTGAACTGCTTTTTTATTTTCTATTTTAGTTTAATCTTCTCGATTTTATGCCTTAGGCTTAGCCCTGCTTTTAAAAACGAATACTGCACCGGTTTAGCCTCCTTGTAATATTTATTGATGAAGACCTGCATTGCACCGTAAAACCGCTCCAGATAAACCTCATCCCTTACTGTACTCTCTCCTTTATGATGCAGAATGGAAGCTTTTCCGTAATAATAGTTTTTATATCCTTTTTTCAGCAAAGTATAACAGATGTCGATATCTTCACCATACATAAAATACGTCTCATCCAGACCGCCTGTTTTTTCGTAAACCTCTTTTTTAATCAATAAAAATGCTCCGGTAACCACATCAATTGCTGTCGTTTCATACTCCCCAATATCATTTCTATAATAGGATTTTGAATTATTCTTTTTGAAGTTGGTAAACAGTTTTTCAAAAGAATTGAACATATCAGGAACTGAGCGTTTGCTTTCCGGCAGGAAATTCCCCTTTGCATCATGCATCCTTACGCCCAGACACCCGAAACTTTCTTTTGCATCTGCAAAGTCCAGGATATCTTTCATATAATCCCCTTCCAACTCTGTATCAGGATTTAACAATAAAAGATACTCTCCTTTTGCTGTTGCAACGGCTTTATTATTGGCTTTTGAAAACCCCTCATTCGCCGGAGATGCTATAAAATGAAATTCAGGAAACTTGGTGATAAGACTTTTCCACGAAACGTCTGGCGAGGCATTATCAACAATAATGACCTCATGGTCTACTTCTACATATTTCTGAATAGAAAGCAGACAATTGTTAAGCAATTGCGTAACATTATAATTAACGATAATGATGGACAGCTTCATGGTTATTCTTGTTCAATTTAATCCTTTTCGTTATACGGAAGCCTGTTGATGATCGACCTTCCTAAAGAAATTTCATCCGCATATTCAAGTTCGTCTCCCACTGAGATTCCTCTTGCAATGCTTGAAAAACTCACATCGAGATTTTTGAATTTCTTATAAATATAATAGGCTGTCGTATCTCCTTCCATCGTGGCACTCAGCGCAAAAATAAATTCTTTCACTTTTCCTTCATTCAGCTTTTTTTCTATACTTGGAATATTAAGCTGATTGGGGCCTATGCCTTCCATTGGAGAGATTTTACCACCTAAGATCAGATATTTTCCCGTATATTTTCCCGTATTTTCAACGGCAATTACGTCTCGTACATCTTCTACGATACAGATCAGCTCGTCATTTCTTTTATGATTACTGCAGATTTCGCAGACCTCAAAATCGGAAAAATTGTGGCATTCTTTACAGTACTTAATTTCTGTAACAAGGTTAATCAGTGAGTTTCCAAGACTCAATGCTCTGGAATTCGGCTGTTTCAATAAATGTAATGCTAAACGCAGGGCAGTTTTCCTGCCGATCCCCGGTAATCCGGAAATTTCATCTACCGCTTTTGCCAGAACTTTACTAGGATAATCCATACTACAAAAATAAGACAAAAAGATGATTATCCGTGATTTTACGGTAGCTAAATAACGATTTAATTCCAATAAATAAATTATCTTTGGAATATATTAATTTGAGAAAATAATAAACTAATGGTACTTAAAAACCTTAATTATCCCCTTGATTTTAAATTTAAAATCTCCACCTTAGCCAGCGACTTCAATATTACCGATAAAAACGGTAATTATGTAGCCTATGTTCGTCAGAAAATGTTTAAGCTAAAAGAAGATGTAATTGTTTTTAATGATGAAAGCAAATCCAAAGAGCTTTTCAGAATTAGGGCCAATCAGTGGATCGATTTTAATGCTTCTTATTCTTTAAATGATCTTATCGACAATAAAAACTACGGGAGACTGGCCAGAAAAGGAATGCGTTCTATATGGAAAGCTTCGTATGATATCCTAGATTCCAATGATCAGCCTAAATTCATGATTAAAGAAGATAGTGCATGGGTAAGATTTTTCGACGGAATGGTTGGCGAAATTCCCATCATAGGAATGTTCACCGGATATTTCCTGAACCCTTCTTACACGGTAACCGGAGCTGACGGAAAAGAATATTTCAAATTAAAAAAAATGCCTTCATTCTTTGGAAGAAGATTCCAGCTTGACAGAATAATTGACATTCCGGACGAAGACGAAAGTTTAGTAGTACTTTCTTTATTGATGATGGTGCTGTTAGAAAGAGCCAGAGGATAAAACAATACAGACAATGAGATACTTAATTATTTTCTTTTCAGCATTTCTGCTGACTGCATGTAAAAAAGACAAAGAAACCGTTTCAGGCGCCGTATCTAAAGATTCAATGGCTATTGTTCATGACTCTACAAAGGTAAACGCTTCTGCAGGCAAAATCTTAATTGAACCTTTTCCTTTCCCTAAAGAAATTAAAGAATGTTCATGCTATTTCGCCAAAAACAAAGCAGATTTTGAAGCGGAAAAATATATTTACGCCGATGATGCGGGAAAAACAGCTTATATGAAGCTGGATGGTAAAAGACTGGCCATGAATCTTATCTCTTCAAGCGATATGGAAGCAGATGAAGAACTAAGCAAAGAAATAGAAAGCGGTGATTATAAGATCTCCGTAAAAGGTAAAAAAATAAAAAAGGAAGAAGCTTTATTGTTTGAAGGTACTATGACGATTGAAAAACCTGATGGCAGTATTGAAACCACTCCTATTTACGGCGAATGCGGATGTTAATACAATAATAACCGCTGTTATGTACCAACATATAACCTGCCCATAAAAAAGAATGCTTCTGAGTTTACAGAAGCATTTTTTATTTCGTAATTTTGATAAAAATAAAATTTCATGGAATTATCTAACATAGAACCACAGATAATCTGGAAAAATTTCTCCAAATTAAATGCGGTTCCAAGACCATCAAAGAAAGAAGAAAAAGTAATTGCATTCATCAAAGAATTTGGTGAAAGTTTAGGATTGGAAACTACCGTAGACGGTGTAGGAAATGTGATCATTAAAAAACCTGCCACTACAGGAATGGAAGACCGCAAATCAATTGTTCTGCAGTCTCACCTGGATATGGTTTGCCAAAAAAACAATGATGTTACTTTTGATTTTGAAACGGAAGGTATCAAAATGGAGATCGATGGCGATTGGGTAAAGGCAAAAGGAACAACACTGGGCGCCGACAATGGCCTGGGAGTTGCCACCATCATGTCTATTCTTGAAAGTTCAGACATTCCGCATCCTGACTTGGAAGCATTATTTACGATTGATGAAGAAACGGGTATGACCGGAGCTATAGGTTTGCAGCCAGGACAGTTAACAGGTGAGATTTTATTAAATCTTGATACGGAAGAAGACGATGAAATCGACATTGGCTGTGCAGGAGGAATTGACATAACCGTTACACAGGACTATCAAACAGAAGCTTCAAAAGGACAGATCGTAAGAATCGAAGTGAAAGGCCTTCAAGGTGGTCACTCCGGAATGGATATCCATAAAGGGTTTGGAAATGCCAACATCATCTTAGGAAGACTTTTATACAAAGGATTGGCAAAAGAAAATATCCAGCTGATTTCTATCGATGGCGGTGGCTTGAGAAATGCCATTCCAAGAGAAGGTGTAGCCCTTGTTTCGGTAAGAAACGCACAGGAATTTATTGAAGAGGTTACGACAGGACTGAAAAAAGAAATTTTAGAAGAATTTGCAACAGTAGAGCCTCATCTTCAAATCAATATTGAACACTCAACAACTTCTGAAAAAGCAGTTTCCGAAGCAGATTCAAAGAAAATCATCCTGGTTCTAAAATCTCTTCATAACGGTGTTTACAGAATGAGTCCGGATGTAAAAGACCTGGTAGAATCTTCAAACAACGTAGCAAGGGTGGAACTGAAAGGAGGAAGCTTAAAAATCCTTAACCTTTCAAGATCATCCGTAGACTCTTCAAAAGATTCAGTATCAGAGCAATTAAAATCTGTTTCTGAATTAGCAGGAATGAATGTAGAATTCAGCGGTTCTTATCCCGGATGGAAACCAAAACCGGGTTCTGAAATCGTTCAGCTGATGGAGAAGATTTATATTGATAAATTCAAAGAAAAACCCCAGGTAGTAGCCTGTCATGCAGGTCTTGAATGTGGAATCATCGGTGCCAATTATCCTGCAATGGAAATGGTAAGTTTTGGTCCTACTATTCGCGGAGCTCACTCTCCTGAAGAAAAAGCAAATATTCCGTCTGCACAAAAATTCTGGAGCTTCCTGAAAGATATTTTAGCGAATATTCCGAAAAAATAATTTTATTAAACCTTACACATATTAATAGTACCTAAAGCCTTCTAACTTTAGATACTATTATTTTTGACAACTATATAATATAAAACAATGAAAAACTTTCTCTATCTGCTTCTTGTTTTGCTTAGTTCCCTATTCTATGGCCAAAAATTTCCGCCAGCAGTAGTGGTGAAAAATACAAACGACACCGTAAAAGCAAAAATAAGAATCAGCACAAATATATTCTCTCCTGATATGGTTACTGAATCCAGCTTTTATAAAGTTGTACGCCTGGTAGATGATAATCATAAAAAAATTGAGAAAATAGATGCCAAGGACATCAAAGAACTTACTTTTACTTTTAATGATCAGAAAAGAACTTATGTCAATGACGGGAGAAAACTTAAAGAAGTGATGTATCTAGGAAAAATTAAGTGGTACCGAATTTTTAATCAAAATCTCTATGACCAGTCAATGCAGTATGGCGATGAATTTATAGATGAAGACGGAAAAAGTTATTCAATCGGTATGTTTGGAGGAAGAAGGGCAACGCTTTTAAAAGTAATTAAAAATAATCCTGAACTAATACAAGAGATAAAAGAATTAAAAACAGCAGCAAATGAAGATATTATAAATATTCTAAAAAAATACGAAAATTAAGATATGAAAAGTATCACCGTATTTTGCGGTTCAAGCTTCGGCTCAGACGCAATATTTAAAGATCAGGCCGTATTGCTTGGACAAACATTGGCTCAACAAAATATCCAATTGGTATATGGCGGTGCCGATGTAGGGCTCATGGGAGCGGTTGCAGACGGCGCATTACAGGAAAGCGGAAAGGTAATAGGTGTACTGCCGCGTTTTTTACAGTCTAAAGAAATTGCCCACACCCGGCTTACCGAACTTATTGTGGTAGAAACCATGCATGAAAGAAAGACAAAAATGAATGAGCTTTGCGATGGCGTCATCGTTCTTCCCGGTGGTTACGGAACATTGGAAGAATTTTTCGAAATGATCACATGGGCACAGCTTGGACTTCATCAAAAACCTATTGGAATCCTTAATATCAATGGTTTTTATGACGATCTCATCAGGTTGCTTCAAAACATGGTAGAAAAAGGATTTTTAAAACAGGTAAATAAGGAAATGCTGCTGATCAGTGATTCTATTAATGAACTGTTGGAAAAAATGAGAAACTATAAAGCTCCTGCTGTGGGTAAATGGATTTCTAAAGATGAAATATAGCCAATATAGAAATTCCAAAAATACAATCTAGCATAATCCATAAAAAACTCCTGAAAAATAATTTCTCAGGAGTTTTATTTTGTCTGGGTTAACCGTAAAGTTCTCATTTAAGAGAGTAATAATTTTATCACATGAACACAATAGAAGAATTAAGAATCTACAACAAGGAGTAAATCAAACTGAAATTGCAAATCTGACAAGGAAAATGACATCAGGCAAATAGTCAGAGTTTTATTGAAACCAAAGAAAAATATGACGCGAAACTTTGTTTCATACTGCCTGTATTCTATACAATGACAAAGTTTTATAAAGTATGGAATACCATAATGGTGAGTAAAATATTTGTTGTAAAATTATCTTGTTTCACATTCATTAAATTATTCATGTGATTGTGAAAAATGTATTATATTTAAAAATCAAAAACAACAAATGCTTATGAAAAGAAAAATACATCTTACCAGATTACTTCTGGTGATTGTAACATTACTCAGTATGAGTTCCTGTGTCCGTGACGAACTGGCTGCTGAAAGCCAGCCTCAGGTTATTTCAACAAATATGTCCGCCAAATTTGCTTCACGGAGCTTCTGGAAAGAGGATAATATTTATATCAACAAAGTACAGCAGGTATTTCTTAAAGTTGCCAATCTGGAACATGTAAGGACTCGATATGGAGAACTGAATTGGGATTATGCCATGACTTTTGGTAATTTTAATGAAACGTATGCTCTAGTACCTATCATTAAAGACAATAAAGCCGTACTTTTAATGGAAGCGGTAAGAATAGGAAACAAATTATTTCTATATGAAAAAAATGATGAGGAAATGATTGCTTTTTTCAATGCTGCTATGTATGGTAAGATCATCCATTATGATGAAACCTTAAGTGGTAATAATGGGACTTTGTCAAAGGCTTTAAATTATGTATGCTCTACAAGAACGCTTTCGGTAGGTTGTGATGGGGAGCCGGGCTGTGTTCCGTATGTAAAAACTGAGACTGTTTGTGGTTTCCAGCAGGGAGGAACTCCCCCAAAAGGTTTTGATCCTTCTGGAGATCCTGACTTAGGAAGTGGCGGTGGCGGAGATGATGGATATGAGTATCCTGATCCTCCAGATGAAATTAAGGATCCTTGTGAGAAAATAAAAAGTAAATTTACTACTGATCTTAAATTTAAATCAAAAGTAGCTGCTATTGATAAACAGGAGGTTTTTGCTTATGATCATGAGATGGGTTTTGCAGCAGGCTATCCTCCTGCAAATACTACTGTTACTGAAACACAATACCAACCAATGGAAAATATGGCAGGCTCACATAATGTATCACTTCCAGATGGTGATCAATATTTTGGATATATGCACTCGCATAATAATTTCAGTGACGGAGGAATTCCTGTTAAAATATTCTCTCCTGCTGACTTAGCAACTTTTTTAACTAGTTGTGTTGCTAATGCAGATGCACATGGAAGTATTGACGATGCTTATGGAATGGTAATAACTTCAGCTGGAAACTATGTCCTTCAATATACAGGGGCAACATCAGGTTTCGGAGTTGGTCCAAATACAATAAAATACTGGAAAGCATGGTATGGTAGACAGTTTAAGGCAATTCAAAATGATGATGGTGGCTATGACCAAGATGACGTTGAAAAAGTGTTTTTAAGGTTCTTAAAAGAGAAAGTACAAATTGATGGAGTTGAGCTTTATAAAGTAGATAAAACAACAGGAAAATCTAGTAAATTAAATTTAAATAGTAATAATGTTGTAGTACCAATTCCATGTTCCTAAAACTAAACAAAAATATTATGAAAAAAATATTCATTTTGATAACTTTGCATTTGATACTTTTTAGTTGTGCACAAATCTATCCATTGAGTACGAATACAGATGTTCCTACTAATGCGTATATTCAAGACCTAAATAACGAGCTTATTCCTTATGAGGGAACCTGGAAGGGAAGCTGGGATAATAAAACATTCTTCGTTACATTTAAAAGAATAAAAAAATTATTAGATCATCGGGAAAACAACCCGTATTATAAAGATGTTATAGTAGGTAAATTTAAAGTTTTAGATTCTTCAGGAAATATTCTTTATGATAATACTAACTTAGCCGATAATAACACAAAAATCGAAGGTGCTCGCTTTTTCACCATTCCAAATAAACGATATGTATTACTTTATTTAGACCCTGATATTTGCAACTCTTCTGGTGATATATTTATAAGTTTTACAGATAGCTCGAATAATACGCTAGATTGGAAATTTATGGACACAACAGACATGATTAATCCATCTTGTCAATATTATAGTTCTAATCCATTTCCCCAGCCATTACCTAAAGCTATCACTTTGACAAAGTAGTAGATAATAATTCTGACTAATTTCTATAGAATAATAACACTATGATGAAACAGATATTTTTAATTATTACATTCCATTCAATATTTTTGAGTTGTGCACAGATATATCCACTAAATACATATACTAAAGTTCCAAATAATGCTTATATACAAGATTTGAATAATGAACTTATTCCCTATGAAAGAACTTGGAAAGGAACTTGGGATAATAAAACTTTCTTTATTACTTTTAAAAGGATAAAAAAACTTCTTGAACATAACGACGATAATCCTTTTTATAGAGATGTTCTTATTGGTAAATTCAAAGTAATTAATTCTGATGGATTAATTTTATACGATAATACTAATCTATTAGATAATAATACTAAAATTGAAGGTATACGATTCTTTACTATTCCAAATAAAAGGTATTCATTATTTTATATAGACCATGATATTTGTGACATTTCTGGTGATATACTTATAAGTTTTACAGATAGTTCTAACACTACTCTAGATTGGAAATTTATGGATACAACGGATATAATTACCTCTTCCTGTCAATATTATAATACAAATCCATTTCCTCAGCCATTACCTGACAATATTACTTTGACAAAACAATAGCTGATAATTCGATAAATATCAATAAAAAAACTCCTACTATTTGCAGGAGTTTTTTATTTTCAAGTTAAGGTATTCTAAGGATAAGGAGCAATCTCCACTTCCAGTCCTTCCATTTCTTCTACGATATGCAGCTGGCAGCCCAGTCGGCTGTTTTCTTTGACATGGAATGCTTCTGCAAGCATGGCATCTTCTTCATCACCCATTTCTACAAGCCCAGGATCATTGATTACATACACCTGACATGAGGCACACATCGCCATACCGCCGCAAACTCCGATAGTTCCTTCTTCTGCTAATTCATAAGAACGGATGATCTCCATTAAGTTCATGGACATATCCGTTGGTGCTACAATATCGTGAGCTACACCGTCTCTATCGGTGATTTTAATATTAATATCTGACATAATTTTGCAAAATTAGTCAATTTTTTTCACAACAGCCTTCTCTGCTTCTTTTCGGCTTCCGTCGAAACCATCTACTCCACTTACGGTGGTATATTTTAGGACGTATTTTTTTCCCGGATTTAATCGGTTGTACACACTCTGACACATTAAAGTAGCTTCATGGAAACCACATAAGATCAGCTTTAATTTTCCTGGATACGTATTGATATCTCCGATCGCATAGATTCCTTCGATATTCGTCTGGTAATCCAAAGCGTTATTTACAACGATAGCGTTTTTCTCAATATTCAGTCCCCAATTGGCGATTTCCCCTAATTTTGGAGTCAGTCCGAAAAGTGGAATGAAGTAATCCGTTTCAATATCTTGGGCTTCTTCACCATCTTTTACCACAGTAATCGCCTCCACTTTACCATCACCTTTAATTGCTGTAACTTCAGCTGGAGTGATCAGTTTGATTTTACCCTGATTTTTAAGGTCCTGTACTTTTTCAACAGAATCCAAAGCCCCTCTGAATTCGTTTCTTCTGTGGATCAAAGTTACTTCACTCGCTACATTGGATAAGAAAATACTCCAGTCCAATGCAGAATCACCACCTCCGGCAATGATTACTTTTTTATTTCTGAAATGTTCAGGTTCTTTGATGAAATATTCCAGTCCTTTTTCTTCATAATCAGCCACATTTTCTATAGCCGGTTTTCTAGGTTCGAAAGTTCCCAATCCTCCTGCGATGGCAATTGCCTTTGCTCTGTGCACTGTTCCTTTATTCGTAACCACTTCAAACCATTCATCATCTACTTTCGTGTAAGAAACAGCCGTTTCTCCCAACGTAAATCCTGGCTGGAACTGTTTGATCTGCTCCATTAAATTATCTACCAGATCTCCGGCATTTACTGAAGGATAACCCGGAATATCGAAAATAGGTTTTTTAGGATAAAGCTCAGCCAATTGACCTCCCGGTTGAGGAAGTGCATCAATAATGTGACACTTCATTTTTAATAGACCCGCTTCAAAAACTGCAAAAAGTCCCGTAGGTCCTGCCCCTATGATTAATATATCAGTAGTTATCATAATAGAAAGATAATTTAATTATACATGTAGCCGCAAATTTAGTAATTTTAATGCGAAGCATATTTAATTCAGTCTAAATAAAAACCTGAGATTTATCAAATCTCGGCAAATAATTGTAGATATTAAATTTGGCAGTCTTTTTGTAGCCCTTTTATTATGAAAAAAGTTTTAAATTTTATTGCAGTATTTTTATTTTTTCTAGGTTCTGCTCAGATTGATAATATCGCTGACGGCGAATCAATTACCTTAAGAATTCATTATGGTATACTGAATGCCGGAACCGCCAATCTCACCACAAAAAAAACCAATTACAAAGGAGTTCCTCATCTGTATGTAAAAGGCACCGGACAAACCACCGGCGCTGTAAAAGCGTTCTTTAAAGTGGAAGACCTGTATGAAAGTTTTATTAACGTAGAAACGGGTTTGCCGAGCTTCTATGTAAGAAATGTGCGTGAAGGAAGTTACCGCCAGCATTTTGAAACGGTTTTCAATCATGACAACAATACTTTGATATTAACTGATAAA
>Ga0153980_1000350_pt1 | contig 21059 bp, 12 predicted proteins | sample TSGA064MetaG_FD_104722 | JGI IMG/M metagenome (GOLD analysis project Ga0153980, IMG submission 104722) | Attine ant fungus gardens microbial communities from Georgia, USA - TSGA064 MetaG | ecosystem: Host-associated > Fungi > Mycelium > Unclassified | place: USA: Georgia, Magnolia Springs State... | reverse complement strand
TACATCCACGATGACCATTACAGGTTTGGCAATAAACCGTTTGAAGAGATCATTAATCTCCTGATCTGAAGCGCGTAGTTTGGGCCCTGTATGATACCATCCTATCATTCTTTCCCTAGCTGGGATACATCTTCCAATCCAACCTTTTGTATTCAGGGTTGAAAAAGACTCACCATTCACCTTCTTGAACATCTCGTACATCCCTTCAATATAGATATGGTCCAAAAACCATGTTTTACTGTCCTTTTCATCCTCCTCGAAAGGAATACCGAAAGAATTTGCGACATTGATCGTCTTCCCATTGTCCTGTCCTAGAAGAACACCAACAACTCTTTTGTGTGAATTTCGGGACACTAATCTGGCATGGTGATCGGTCACGGATAGGAGGACGAGAGGATGAACGACTGATCCACACGATCGTGAACCGCGAAATGGCAAGAGAGCAAGAAATGAGATTTGAAATAATTAAGCGTATAACACATCCTTGACGGTGCAGAAGGGACGTACTGACGGTGGTACTCGCGAGCGCTGTCAACTTGAAATTTGATCAGCTTTGATGCTCATAGGAGCAAAGGGTCAAACAATAGATTCACCTGTTCTGTTGTCGTTGCGACCATATCCACAACTGGAGAAAGAATAGAAAGGCGGACGAAATTGATCTGCTAATGAGTGTTCGCGCTTCCTGGACGCGTGTTGTGTTTGTTCCTGTTGTTTTGCTTTTATCTAGAATGGCACATTTGATCCTACCCGCTATTGCGAAAACAAGATGCTAGATATGTTTTCTAGTCCTCCCTTCCAGAAAACTTCCTTTCGCCTATCTCTACTGGCTGATGGGATAATGCACAGGTATACATCAAGTTATACTTAGTATTTCTAGCAGAATGTCTTCTGGGAGCACGATTACTGGTTGGATCTGAGAGTCACAGGACAGCCTCTGAGAAAAGAACTACCTTTTTGGTGGTCCCTGTGATCGCAATGCTGTTCGCAACTGCCTAAGCAATGGTCCCTCTGACCCTCTGATGTTATCTCCACAGGACAAGAAATGTATAATTTGGACACTCGACTTTCCTGTTGTTGTCATAATCCAACCTCATCATGGATCCTATTTCGACATCTGAATCGCAACCAGTCACTCTCCTGCAAGATGAAGAAGAACATGATTCACGCAACACCACACCCGAACCACGGCTCGGAGTCGGCAAAAAGACTATAGTCGATTTTCGCATCCGTCTCTTCCTATTTTGCTTGATTGAAGCTGGTTTCATCGTTTTAGCCTCTGTGTGCTTAGCCAGACCATTATCCCTCACGTCCGGACTCAGCGAGTCCAAAATCAAAAGTGGCTTCACCATCATCTTCATCGTATGGCATAGTCTGGCAGTTTTTGCTGGTGGAAAAATCACCATTGATGCCTTCAGTCGGGAGCGGTCAGCTCAGTTGGAACAAATCGCTCCTGGAACCTCTGACAAAGTGTCAACCATCGACTCCGGATTGCTCGACCGTACATCACATTGTCTTTCAAAGCATGCGAGTAGCACATTCAGGCTTGCTTTCCTAGCCTCGTTGTCCCTTATGGCGCTTGGCCAGCTTGCACCTGGGACAATTATCACTACGCCGACCGCCTTTCCGATCATTGTTCAGGTTGCTAAACAGGTCTACCAAATAAACAGTGGCAACGCCGGACAACTTCTTACCTCCGCAACACGTGCCAATTTCATCGTCAGACAAGAAAAATTTGAATCTGGAGTCTTTGGGTTCAAGCTTCCTGCAAACACACTGATGTCTTTACCGCCGCCCTCTAGCAAATCTAATGGAATCCTAGAGTATAATACTGATATCGTCGAATTTCACCACAACTGTCGTTGGGAAGCCCCATCCATCGTCAGCAAAACAGACCTATTCATTTCTGCTGCAGGGAAAATCTGGAATACTACACTCATCCTCGGTGGTCAGGGTCAGACAAGACCAGGCATGTTCGATAATAGGCAAATGATGGGATGTTCTGACGACACTACTTGTTTCAGGCTCCAGTATCAGTCCCCTCTCTCTTACCGACTTTGATGCCATGATGAACACAAGTACTAGTGCTTACTTATTCATTGGGGGAAATTCCTCTTTTCACAACAGCACTACGTCTCCAAGAGCAGGATTTGCAATCAATCTTGATAATTTACCTGTCACTTTCGTGGAACAAGGTATCGGCGTCACCGCAGGGTCGAATATACGGCTTGTTGGTCCTCTTGCCAGTGTTCTTTTGTGTGAGGCACGGCCCAAAATATCTGGTGGCCGTGTTCGCCTAGGAAATGATGGGACCGTCAATGTGATATCTTCAGGACAACCACCTGATGGCAGTTTCCCCTCCACTGCAGCAAACCTTATCTTCTCGAATGCATTCCTGGATGCACTTGTTGAACTTGAGACACTCGAGGTATCCAACTTGATCAACAATGTCGCTGCAGATATGTTTATGATCAATAGTTCTGTCGATTGGAACAATGCGCAGAACATGGCACCTTTGGATGTCCTGTATATCAATAAGAATGTAGATGACTTCATGAGCTCTGCAGCCAAAGCTTTCATCGACGGGTACCGCCAGGTTGGAACAAGCGCTGATCCTACCTTTGACTTGATGTCTGTTCTCGGTTTGGGGGAGGAAGAGCAACCGACTTTGATCACCTCCAAAGAGCTGTTCGTTGTTACGGTTGTGTTGGATGTGATCACCACTGCTTTATTCACTCTCGTACGATCTGCACCAACCTGGAAGGGAGTTCCGTTGAATCTCGTGAGCATCTTCCGACTCGTTTCGGAGGGTTATACTAAAGAGAGGTGAGGTTGCTGAAACAGGGGTTTCGAGCACAATGGTGTCGGTGTGTTGCAGACTTGCAGATCCTCAAGTAGTATATTGGTCTCTGCGCATGTAGTCATTTTCTCTGACTTTGTTCTGATTCATTACATTCTCTTTCGCAAAAACTGGGATTGAGGGTTGGGATATAGACAGAGACTTGATATAATCTGTCAAGAAGGATTGTGTTCTTGATAATAGAACAGCTGTACAGACAAACAAGATTCATTGGATCAATAGAAGAAATAGTGGAAATGTAACCTGTATTTGGCTTATTTACCATAATAAGAGATCCTTCATACATCTATAGGATAGTATGTGTTATGATCTTAAGACTGAACTCAGATTTCAACTGTAGCAAAAGAGCTTAGGAAATGATACAGTTGGCAAAGCAAAAGGATACAAGATCAGCATGAGAATGTGGCAAGGTGCTGTCAAGCCTAACTTCTAAGATGGGTTTGGCAACATTAATGATGCCTTCCACTGTGCCAACCCAAATTTCTGGGAAAGGTTCTACTCAGCTTTTCCTGTAAGAGTTTATGGCAATAGTTTTTTCAGAGAAGTAAGTTGAGAGAATGAAGCTAAGTATCTAATTACATAAATTGTATTTAAATAGCTAGCAGATAAAACTAAGACAAACAGTATAGCCACTTGTGACAGTGGGGTCTAGACTGATGGTAGGTGGTCATGGGGTGTGACAGTGCCCCCCTTCTAAGGTTATTGTAAGGGGACCCTACCAATGCTGCTGTTATAACACAGCCAAAATGGCAAAGTCATTATTTATATTTCTTTTCTTTTCTTTTTCATTTAATTAAATAATCAGTGAATGCATGAGAGAGAATGACTCAAAAGAGATGTGCAGGACTTTATAAATAGAAGTAAATACAGAATGTGTATAAGTAGTATACAGAAATTAAATAGAAACTCTATTGAGTTCTTCTTGTCAACTCAGACTAGAAGTAGTTCTAAGGTATCATAGTCTAAGTTTTTACAGCCACCCCTAGAACACTAGACTTACATCCTGGAGCAACTCTATGCATAATTAAATATTACTATATAATATTTAATTGTCTTTAGTGTCATAACTTGGCAAAATAGCTAAGTTATTATTTAATATTTCTTTTCTTTGCTTTTTATTTAATAAGGAAATCAAGCAAACATGTGAGAGAGAATGACTCAAAAGGGATGCACAGGACTTTATAAATACAAGTAAATACAAAAGGTGTATAAGTAGTGTACAGTAATCAAATGAGAACTCCATCAAGTTCTTCTTGTCAACTTAGACTAGAAGGGTAATTAAGTCATCTCAGGCTAAGTTGCTACAAATAAGATGCAAACAAGTACAAGAGTGTTGCCACTCAAGGCAAATAGTGGACAAGATCTACGCATGGGATTTGAGATAAGAAAAAAGAAAAAGTTTGAGAAAGCAAAAGAGTTTACAAAAAGGATAAAGAAGGTATATAAGGAAGCAGAGGCAGTACTGAGAAAAAGTCAGAAAGAGATGAGGAAATATGCTAATAGGAAAAGAAACAAGCCAGAAGAGTACAGAGTGGGTGACTGGGTACTCTTGAGCACAAAGAATTTTAAGTTCCAAATGCAGGGAAGACATTTAGAAAAATTGATGGAATAATTTGTAGGTCCTTACAAAGTAAAGAGGATCATATCAACAAATGCAATCAAACTGGAGTTACCAAGTACAATAAAAATACATTCAGTAGTAAATGTCAGTAGAGTACATATATATAAAGATCAAGTATAAGGCTAGAGAAAAGAATGGTCTCTTTTAGTAGTAATTAAAAAAGAGAAATATGGAGTAGAGAAAATACTAAATAAAAGAAAGTTTAGAGGAAAAGATAGGTATCTGGTATAATGGAAGGGATATATAGCAGAAGAAGACACTTGGGAACCAAGGGAGAATTTAGGGAATACAAGGGACTTGGTAGAGAAATTTGAAGAAGAATATAGAAAAAAGTCAAGACAAGCAAGAAAAGAAGATTATAGAGTGTTTTATAGAGGAGAACTACCAGAAAGATATATGGCAAAGACATTATATAGATGGGATGATAGAAGATTTGATTAGGAGTATTGGGGACAATTGGAAAGAAACTAGAGATATTGGAAGAGAATACAACAGAAGAAAAAAAGAACATTGGAAATGATTTAGGAGGAGAAAGAACAAGAACAAGAAATAGAGGAGCCAAGAATAGAAGAGTACAATGAAAAAAATGAAATGGATAACCTATAGGACCTATATAATAAACTATGAAGTCCTTAGAATGAAGACCTTTAAGAAAGAGATACTGTCATGAGTTATCTCAACTATAGAATGATGGACAAGAAAATTGAACTAGCAGCCTCTTGGCTGACTGTAGAATACCATCAATGTAAACAAGGGCAAATAGCATACTTGTATAAGTAGGTAGCACAATTGATCGAGAACTCCATTGAGTTCTCTTTATAACCCTCAAAGACTTAGCTACTGACTCAACTTGAGTTGCATAACATTACCCTTCTCTCTTGCTATGCTTTTTGGAGCCTCTGCCTGTGTGCTGCTCTGCTGCATTTTTTTCTGTTCAGGGTGTACTGCTATCTTCTAGTCCTACTATGGTCACTTTCTGTTTTACACTCTAGACACCAGATATTCCTTCTTTTCTCCTTCAATATTTCCTCCTCTACTATTGTGTTCTTTCTTCTACACTTTATACATTTAACCCTACTTTCTGCTTTATTATTCCTTTATTTCCATGTCTCTAAACAATTTTCACACTATACATTCTTCAGCCTCTCTTTAGAGACAAAACTCTGTCTTTGGTTCTTTTCTGTCTTGGTGCATTTATAGTTGCACCCACCATACTCTACAAATGTCACCACCTCCCACCTTGTCTTCTAACCTTTTTCCTCTAATACTGTCATAAACTTCATTCAGACCATAACTCTAGGAATACTTGACCAATTTCAACGATCTAAATGGCTACCAAAAGCCCTTAAAAAGACCTTTCAAACAGTACCAAAAACATCTCAAAGTGATCAGTATTCACCAAGTTATCAGCAGATTAGTCAGTAATCACCAAGTTATCAGCAGATTAGTCAGTAATCACCAAGTTACCAGACACTAAATCGCTGATATCTCGGAAACCACTTGATGTAATCATTTGCTTCAATGACCATTGTGAAGCTCTCTTCAATGCACTTCTTTAGGCTATAAATAGATCTCAAGGGAGTAAGATCCCATGGAAATACAAGGTCCTCAATGTTTGTATATAACACTGATCTTTACCCATAGATTATTATCTGTCCTTGAATAAAACAAAGGACTGCCCTAAAATAGTTAGGTTATCTCTATTTCAAGAACAATAGCACTTCTATATGTAGAACAATAGGTAGTGATCATGTAGTAGGCTGTCCTGGTACACAGACTACCACAATTATGTATTTAAGAACTGTATGTCTGAGGGTAAATCTTAGACTTAACAACATCTTTTGCTACTGTCTAAACTTTGCTTTTTTGAACCTTTTGATTATCAAATCATCAACTTACAAATCAGTAAGTAGCCATTTGTGATAAATGCTATGTCTCTTAGGGACATACCCCATATACTACTATACTCCTGTGCCTTTTCCCATAGGGGACATGCTAGTTTCTTCTCTTTCTACTACACCTTCTGTGGTTTCACCACATGTGCTGCTCCTTCCTCTTGTTGTCTTCTTTTTACCTTTATGTTAGAATATTCCCATTTATAATGTCCTATTCTTCAACATCTAAAACATCTCACTTTCTCTTTCTCTATTGTCTTTTGTCTTCTTACTTTCACTTCCTCCCTTACTCTACATTGCATTACCTTACTTGCTATCACCTCAAATTTATTCTAGGGAATTGGTTTCCCCTTTATCTCCTTCTTTTTATTCCTGCAGTTACAGACCAGGTGTCTAAGTCTATTATAGCATTGACACATCCTCTCTCTTTTTCCTTCTAGTTCTGCCCTTAGTTTAGCAAGAGTGTGCTTTTGGTTGAATAGACCACTCATGAGAGAGTTATATTTGGATTGAGACATTGTATTGATACCTCACTAGTACAAAATGATCTTACTAGCTATACTATATCTGCTGGAGTACAAGATCTTTATCTAGCCAGTTCTACTGCCCTACTAACTACTACCCTAATAGTATGGTTAGACTATTACCTGATAGATGGGGTCCCTAATCTAAACAACCTCCTAAAGAGTAATTGTCACTCCCCTGTATAGACAGATAACAATGCACCTGTAGTATGAAGTTTATACTAAGAAAGCAGTATAAGTAACTATACAACCCACTTGATTATAAGATCAAGTTTCAGTAGTAATACCTGAGCTTGGCACCACATTTCCACCTACAGTCCCTAACTAACTGTAAAGTCCCCTTAAGCCAAGGGCCTGGCCATATATAGAGGTGACTAGTAATCGTGGTAACCACTGGTCAAGAGTTGATGAGATTATGAGAGTAAAGATAAGCAAGGTCCAAGGTAGATAGTACTCTAGATGTGGAATCAAGTTCTAGTATAGCAACTTAGTCTAAAATGACTTAATTACACTCCAAGTCTGAGTTGACAAGGAAAACTCAATGAAGTTTCTATTAGATTCTATATACTACTTATACAACTACTACATGGTCTGTACACTACTCTCCCACACTCATCATGTGACTTTGTTATATAATGTGACCCTTGTAATATCCTGGCATATGACTGTGATGTGTGATATTTGTTATGTAATACTTTTCTATACTCCTTCCTTGTATAGTAAGTCCAAATAAAAAAAGAAAATAAAGCTAAAGTAAAGTAAATAATGACTTAGCTGTTTTACCAAGTTATAATAGCTTCATTATCAATTAAGCCTCCTCCCTAATCCTCTATCTCCTCAGAGAATTCACTTTTCACTACTTGTAGGCAAGCACAGAGAAAAACATAATCTGATTGGTTGAGATCAAGTCCATTAACTTGAAGACCAAGACTTGATATGGTCCAACCTCTTATTTTTTCTGATACATTCTTATCTTACTTCATCATTCTATTATAAAACACTCACTCAACTACACCCAATTGGTATATATTGTTATGAGATAACTTCCAAGAAGAAAACTATTTCTCATATGTTCATCAACTTGATAGGAAACATCCAAGAATACAATGCAGGTATCATAAATGGCTACTTACTGATTTGTGGTTGGTTGATTTGATAATCAAAAAGCTCAAAAAAGTGAAGTTAAACAAGCAACAAAAGATGTTATTAAGTCTAAGATTTATTCTCAGATATATAGTCCTCAAATATATGATTGTGATGGTCTGTATACAAAGACAGCCTACTATATAATCACTACCTATTGTTCTACATATAGGAATGTTATTGTTCTTGAAATAGAGATAACCTCACTGTTTTAGAGCAGTTCTTTGTTCTATTCAAGGATAGATGATAATCTATGGGTAATAGATCAGTATCATGTACAAACATTGAGGACCTTGTATCTCCATGGGATCTTATTCCCTTGGGATCTATTCATAGCCAAAAGAAGTACATTGAAAAAAGCTTCACAATGGTCATTAAAGCAAACAATTATATCAAGTAGTTCCCAAGATATCAGTGATTTAGTGTTTGATGACTTGGTGAATACTGATTGCCTTGAGATGTTTTTGGTATTATTTAAAAGGTCTTCTTAAGGGCTTTTGGTAGCCATTTAAATTATTGAAATCAGTCAAGTATTCTAGGAGTTATAGTCTGAATAAAGTTTGTGACAGTAGAAAAGATATAAATAGTATAGGAAGGATTATATAAGATATATATAGTTCTTAGTAAGGGTCATATGATCATAGAAGATAGGCACACAGACCAACTGACATTTGTATAAGTAACTACTAGAATTCAATAAAGAGCTCTATTGAGTTCTTCCTGAACAACTACCTTGGTTGAGCTCTAAGTCCTCATGACTGTATACTAACATATATATATATAGGTAGACTATTGTTATATCTCAGTTGTTTACTCAAGACATCTGAGGTAAGGGCATTGTTTCTCAAAATATCATTGTTTGCTCATTAATACTTGTAGTTACATTTCTTTAGATTATTAATATAGTTATCTACTCAAGATATCTGAGTTACATTTCTTCATAGGGCTAGCTATATAGCATAGCTATTATAAGTTTCTTCCAAAAAAGAAAAATATCTCCTATGTATTCATCAACTTAATGGGGAATCTCCAGAAATATAATATAGGGAAGATATAAATAGCATGAGACATTATTATGTAAAATTATATAGTTATTAGTCATAGTCTTGTAACCATGGAAAGTAGGCATACAGACCATGGAATATTTGTATAGGTACTAGTAGAAATCTAATAGAGAACTCTATTGAGTTCTTCCCTTTCAATTATCACTAGTTGAGGTCCAAGCTTCAGTCCTAAGTCTGTACTAATTCTGAATAGTTGAGTATATATTGAAGTCAGTCTATTGTGCTCTCTTCAACTTTCTGTGTACTTTGGTTTTAACTAATTTCACTCACTTATTTCTCAAATTGCAGTAAAAATCAATCTCAAGTCTATTGTCACATACATATACAATCTACAATCTAATACTATTGAATACCTCTTTATATACTACATTGAGTGTCCTTCTGCTCTCTTGACTTTGCTCTAGAAGAAGTACTGAAATGTTCAATACTAAAGTACATCTTGAAAATGCTACATAAAGTTGTTTATAGAAGAATACTGATGTCCACAAATTAATCCCCATATGCTCTACTGATTGTCCTTGAGATTTGTTGATAGTTATAGCAAAGGCCAGCCTGACTGGAAATTGAAGTCTCTTGAGTGGCACAGGCAATATATTTGTATTAGGTGATAATCTAATCCTTGGAATTAATATAATCTTTCCTTTAAACCTTCTATTCTTGCTAATAATCCTGCACTGGAGTACCTTTTTCCTCACATTCACCACTACCATTCTTGTTCCATTGCAAAGTCCTTCTCCTAGATCCAAATTCCTCAGTAAGATAACTGGACAGCCAACCTTGAGATAAAGTAAAGCAGGAGGCAATCCACTACTATTCAGTTGTTGAAGAAACTCTGCAGAATAGGTATAGTACATTCCATCTTCTTTAGACACAAAGTCCACACTTCTTAGCATATGGACCTCTATATTTGGTACTAGGTTGAACTGTTGAAGAATAGCTTTATTAATATTATGTACCTCATCATTTCTAGAACAGAGAATAATGTGATCCAAGAAGTATTGGTCATCTTAAACTCTTGGGTTGCCAATTCCTGGATAGATTCTGTTGATGAGAGTATTGAGATTAGTACAAACCATAGACTGAGAAACCTGTATTATCTTATTATTATTCATAGTTGATCCAGCACCAATTTCCAACAACTATTGAGCATGTTAATTGTCAGCTTCAGAGTGGCTCAAGTGCATATTGTATCTGAGATATAAAAACTTGATATGTCTCTATAGATTTCCTCTATAAAGAGATGCTGCTACTACTTGTTGGCATATTTCTTTAGATACCATAGTTTGACAAAAATCCCCTCCAAATACCACTGTGATCCCACCAAATGGATGATTATTCTAGATAATATGTCAATTCAACAGCTATCAAGTGTAAGTAATCACTTACTTCAAGCAAGTTTCTTAGATATTGATCAACAGTACCAATATTATACTTGTGCTATATAGGAACTTCATCCCAAATGATAACCTTGGTCTGTTGAATGACTGGAAACATATAACTATTATGTTTAAGTCCAGCCACAGAGTTCTCATTAATAGAAAGAGAAATCTTGAAATATAAATAAGACATCCTTTCTTTATCTAGCAAAAGAGCAGCAATTCCAGATAATGCTATACACAATACCACCTGTCCTCTTCTTCTAACCTCAGCAGCAATAGTATTACAAAGAAATGTCTTCCTACAACCACTAGCAGTATGAATAAAGAAAAGGTGACCTTGGTTGTTGATAATAGACTCAAGAACAACATCAAAAGCAGCAACTTGTTTAGGATTAAATGTTGCTCTTTACTCATTTACCAAAGTTGCCATTTCATCTGTATTATACTGCTCAGCCTGTAAGAAAGGATTAGGTATTTTGTGACCCTACTGTTGCTATAAAAGAGACATGGATGGAAACTCAGCAAGACTTCTTTTTATTCCTACCAATATTCTATTTAGATCCCAAAGACTATAATCATAAATATCATCCTTTGGTATCTCCTGGTCAGCTTGATAGTGGCTTATATAACATAGTTTGTACTTGATATTATCACAAAGTCCAGCCTTGAATTAATCCCAGGGAACATGAGGCTCAACTACTTTATTAGTTAGCAAGATCACTACTAATAACTAACAATATGCCACTCTAGGCTACATTGCAATTGCTTTCTCCAAGCAAATTCTCTACTCATAATTATCCTCCAGTAATCCTTTTGCCATATATGCCTTCTTGAATATGACAAACACTTGGCTATTCCAGGTCCTTAGATGCTTTTAACTTTTTCTACTTGGAACTGTCTGCCTTGATTCTGAAGAGGTCTAAGTCTTATAGTGATACCAGCACCAGAGTAAAGGTCACCGCTTGCTTGAGGATATCAAAGATCTTATGCTTCTTGTTCATCTAGGTCTACACTTGGTTGGCTTGGATCAAGTCAAAGAGAGAGTGTGCTATAGTCAAGAAGTTCTGTATGAATTGTCTGTAGAAGTTGACAAACCCCAAGAATATAGCAACTTAGCCTAAGATAACTTAATCATACTCCAAGTCCAAGTTGACAAGAAAAACTTGATAGAATTTCCATTGGATTCTATATACTACTTATACAACTACTACATGGTCTGTGTACTACTCTCCTACACTCCTCATGTGACTTCATCATGTGATGTGACACTGTGACATTCTGGCATGTGACTGTGATGTATAACATTAGTCATGTGATACTTTTCTGTACTCCTTTCTTGTATAGTAAGTCCAAATAAAAAAAGAAAAAGAAAAGAAATATAAATAATGACTTAGCTGTTTTGCCAAGTCATAACAAAGAAGGCCTAGATATTAGTCTTGTTCTCTGGGATCAGTTACTCATGTACTCCAGTAACCTTGACCAGATCCATGGAAACCTTGTTTTCTAAAATGACTAGGTCTAAGTACTTGATCTGCTCCTTCTGGAATTCACATTTCTCTAGACAAAGAAATAGCTTGTGCTCTGTCAAGATCTCAAGTACCCTTTGGACAGCTCTTGTATGTTCTTCCACAGTCTTAGTAAAGATAAGAATGTTATCTAGGTAGACAACTACAATACCTTCTGCTATGAGATCTTGGAAGATATTATTTATCATTGTCTAGAATATGGTCAGACTGTTAGTCATACCAAAGAACATTATCAAGGGCTTGAACAGTCTATGGTTGGTACAGAACATGGCCTTTTATTTATCTCTAGACTTGATATATATATTGTTAAAGCTCCAGTAAACATCAAGCTTGGTGAAGTACTTGGCTTTATAGAGCTACGAGACAAGTTCAGATATCAGAGGAAGAAGGTACTTGTTTTTGATTATTATAGCATTGAGAGAGTGATAGTCTTGGACTAGGTAGAGCAAACTATCCTTTTTCTTGGTGAAAAAGACCAGAATGGCCATAGGGGATTTAGAGGGTTGAATCCATCTAGTATACAAGTTTTCTTTGAGAAAAACATTAGGTTTCTTTTGTTTTATAGGGAATAGAGGGTATACCTTGGACAACTTGGGTTTTGATCTGGGAAGGAGTTCAATAGCATGATTCCAGTAATAATACTCTAAAAGGATGTTGAAATCTTCCTTTGTAAATACCATTTTGAATCCCTTGACGTAGTCAGATATAGAGCTGAGGCTTGCTTGTGTCTCTATACTACAATAAGCTCCCTCAGCCAGATGTTGCAAAGTGGTAGTAGTAGTTTGGAGTTTTTTCTATTCTGGGACTGGTAGAAATTAGGTTATAAACAGGCAATTCCCTAATTTCCAGTCTCTTCTATCTATTCTGCTAGGTGTTTTCTCTTCCTCCTTGGCAAGTTCTGGTATAGAACCACTCCAGCAGATGTTCGTGGCTCAGACTTGCTATTTCTTCTTCAAGGTATGCTCTTTTCACAGTACTTAACATTCTTTGTATTATAACAGATACCAGATCATGAGTACTTCTCCTTTCTGCCAGTTGACTTCTAGGTTATAGTCTTTAAGCTAGGAGTAACCAAGTATGAAATTCTGTCTTTTTAGGCTGGAGACCACTGTCAAGAATAGAGAGTAGAGTAATAATTAGCTAATAGAATAACTCTAAGATAGTATATATTATAGAGAAGAAGTACTAGCTAGTATAAAAAAGGAAATATACTTATACTCTGAGATATATATATCAAGGAGTAGGGATTTGGAGATGTTGAAAGAAAATGATCTTGGCTTCAATATATGTGTTGTGTCCCAATCTCCTATCATAAGTGATCGTTAATTTTGGAGATGAGAAGATGTTATTAAATATTGAACAAGAGTCTAAAGTCTGAGTTTAAGAAATATATAGAAGAAGGAGAGGAATATAGACAAAGGGCAAATAGACATTAATCTGTAGACTAGGTGGCTATCATGTATCTACTCTGTATATATACCTTAGCTGGAATAGGGAAAAGCCAGTCTAAAATACAATACTTCTCCTAGTCTGAGATATGATACTCCTACTCTAAATTAAGTAGAAGATAAATAATAATAATAAGGAAAAGAAAATAAATAAATAATACTAATCATAACCAAAAATCTAGTATATAACAACTGCAAAGAGTATTTGTTCTGAGCAAAAGTTGTACTGGAGAATGACATCTACTATCTCAGATATCTGGCCTACTTTATTAGGAGATCCATTCATGTTAAACACAGGTATAGAGTAGGAGAGGCTCTGAATATTGATTTTTTGGCTTAGACAAAGTTCTTGTTGATAAAGCTATCTATTGCTCTGCAGTTGAGTAGGGCCTTGACAGAGTGGGTCTCAGCAGTGTCTATTATAAGAACTTCTATAGGTAGAATGAGGGACACTCTATGAGCATCCAACATGCTGGCGGAGGATTATTTAGGTAGTTTCCTTTCTTATTTCGATCTTTGGACAGGAGCTTTTGTGGCAGGATTGGAGGAGAGTAATACATCTGTGAGTTCATTTGTACTTATATTACTTTCCTCTATGGCAAGTATACTGAACCTATTTACTAGGAGCAACTAGGGCATACTCTTTACTAGTTACTCTATCTAAAATCCTTCTTTACTGGAGGGTCCTCTTCCTCAGAAACAGAATTCTTCAAAGCCAGCAAATCTTTTATCAACTCCTTCTACTACTTTGTCATTAGTCATCTTATGTCTAAGCAATGGGGGCAGTCCCTGACTAAGTGGTTAGCATTTTCACAGTGGTAGCAGCCCTTCAGGGACAGCTGTTGGATCTTCCAAGCAATGTTTATATCTATGGCTATTGATAGAGCAGAAGAAGTGGGAGTAGGTTTGATAGATAGGAGTGGTGCTGGTGTAGACAGGAGGTGGATCACTAAAGGAGGGAAGTGAATAACTGAAAGGAATAAAGAGTATATAAATATAAACCAGAGGGGTAGCTGCCCTTGGTTTGACTGGAAAGCTTTATTTGCCAGTTAAGCTTGGTCAATCCTTTGGGCTATCTTGTACTAGGCTTCTGGATCTATGTCTCTAGGGTATCCTACTGGCATGGTCACAATCTGGTTTTGAATTCTGGTTTATAGCCCTTTATAGAACTTGACCATGAGAGTCCAAAAGTCTATGTATCTAGTATCAAAGACCAGGGTCTGGAAGGAGTCTAGATAATCCTTTACCCTTTAATTGTTCTAGTAGTAGAAGAATCCCTCTAAGATGTTAGTAGCATCCACCTCTGCATTGACAGAATAGAATTGAGTCCAAAAGTGTTGCTCAAAGGCTGACCAAGATGAAATAGAGAAAATACCAGTGTCTGCCTCTATATAGAAAAGGTTCTCAGACCATTTGGCTGTCCATCTGCTCTTGAAGAATATGAGTATCCAAAAGATCTTTTCCAGGTCTAAATCAAACTGTTCTAGGGCTAGATGCATATATAGAGAGCAGAAGTTAAAGAATGTTCAACCAAAACTCTAGTCTCTGCTGAAGTCTAGAAATGAAGGGAGTTTGGGCCAAATCTAAGATCAAGAGATGGTTGTTACTAAATGGAGTGTCAGCAGTTGGAATAGTGTTTAGAGAGTATTAACTATCAGGGTTAGAGACAAAGTTCCTACAAATTGCATAAGTTGTTGTAATTGAATAGTTAAAGTAGTGAGAGCAGTATTGATGTTAGTTTCAGCATTGTTCTGCCTTTCCAAAAGCTGCTATAGATAGTTGTGGAGGTAGCCCAAGGGCTCTCCAACAGCATCAACATAACAGGAGCAGAATACACAGAAGATCAAGACAAGTGATAGAGGGTGACTAGTAAACAGCTATCTATTACAACTACTCAAGGCTCTATTGGAAGATCCTATTCTGCTGTAAGAGTGACCAGAGCAGAGAGGACTCCAGGAGAAACCTTAGTTTATATAATAGACTTTGGAATGTATTTACAACTCACCTCCAGAAAAAACCTTAGAGAATAGAATAAGGCTCCTGGAGGGTAATTTATACTATATATATGACTCCTCTAGTTACAGAACATCCCAGCAGTCAGGAACAAGAATACAGGAGTGGGCAACTAATTAAATATGAGATAATTGGAATTTAATTAGTTGCAGGATTACTCTGGTACACTACTACTAGTATATCAGGAGTAAGGTTTGGTATAGTCCCCTTACACCACCTGTGAGTGAATCTATTCCTTTCCATTTCTTTGTCTTCCATTCTTCCCTTGTTCTCTTAGTTGAGCACTACAGATTGGGATTCTTGGATGCCACCTATTCTCCCTTTTTAGAAACAACAGAACATAATGAAGAACAGCATATGAAGGACTGTTCTAGTTTATTTGCTCAAGTTGTTCTTCTCTTGCCCATAACACTATATTTTTATTATCTATTGCATGATAGACTCCTTTCTCAGGAATGATAACTGTAATCTTTTTAGCAGTAGACAGATTGTGAGTTCATTGATCATATTATAAATTAATATACAACCTAATCTTGATCTCCTGTTGTTCATTTGCTGGTTTGTTCCTGATAAGCTCATATGCATGACATTATCAACCAATATATGGATGGCTATTCAAGAGCATTGTCTGAATATTGTCTATTACTACAGGATCTAGATTATTGTTGTTGGCTTTTCTAATATTAAGCTACTCTACTGTATCAAGAATATAGATTTGTACATATATTGGAGTCTGATCTGTATAAGAGAGGAGAGTGCCAGTAAGATGATGAAGTTTCCCCTAGATTTTGAAACAGTAGAGGTCTAACTGTCTAGTGACTAAGTTATCAACTTTGACTCCTACTAAAGTTATGGCAAAAGCTACATTATACTGTTATATATTATTGTGAAATTCTTTTGAGGGATAATCATCTCCAGTCAAGTAGTTGTGAAGGATTTCAGTAAGTGGTTGGAGAGGAGGTAGTTGGATCTGTCCTTGCAAATAGTATATGCTAAACTTAGGATGATTGACCCTTGAGAAAGTAAGTTTTTCACACTCAAAGTGGAGAGCATGATAGTGAGAGCAGATAACAGTCAGCATACCCAAATTGTTATACTGAATATTAGTCTTCAAGAATAGCTGTCTAGCAGGTAAATAAGGTACAGAATGAGGAACAGGTGGTAGGATATCATCTGCAACAACAGCTTCTTGATCCTGATAATTTATGAAAATACAGAATTTTATTGAGCACAAATCAATATATCTGAATTATATTATCTTCTATATCTAACTCTTGAATATTTCCTTCCCTAACATCTTGTAATACCTGATTAATATTCATCTACTAACTATTAGTAAAATTTGTTACTTACAACTCTCAAAATGTTTTCTTGCATATTCTTATCTATATTTAGGTCTCCATTACCACCTCTATTCTGATACCCTTTATAGTCAAAAGTATCTGCATCCTCATTTCTTTATTCTTCTATTATTTGATTGATCTGAACCATATAAACAGGCTTAACTTTCCTTTGTGCTTGTAACACTTTCAACTGTTCTGCTACTCTCTGTTGCTGTAACTGCCCCTCTTCTACCTGTCTTTGTCTTTCTACTTCTACTCTTATCATTTCTGTTCTATAATTCTAAGTTGTTCTCTATTGTTGCTTTCTTGATAGCATTTGTTGAGTAAGTTGACATCTATACAAATCAAGTATAGCATCATCAAGATTCTGTGGAACATGTACAGGAGTTATGTGAAAATTTCCCCTTCCTCTACCCCTTCTCTTATTCCAAACAGGAGCTAGAGAAACATTTTGGAGCAAAGCAGATAAGTAATGATTCTCTGGAACAACTATATATGTTACAACCCATGACACTAGATCACCTATTAGTCATATAGTATATATTTCTTAGTTACTAGCTAATCTCCTTAGTCTTGTTCTCAACCTAGTTACCCCTCTATCTAGGAATTAGACCATTACTCTCCAACTATTAATACCAAGAGATACTTCTCTACTCTAGTAAATATCCAAAGAGACTAGCACAGTGGTGGTATAGTAGAGAGCTGCAGCCAAGCCCTTTCCAACTTCTTCTAAGACTTGACAATATACCACTATACTTGCTTCTTAGCTCTCTTAGCTTGACATTCTTTTTCACCAGAATCTATTTCTCATAGTTTGTCTTACTGTCTCACTTATAACTATCTTAACAATAAAGATATACTATTACTCCTAAAAAGGAGATCCCTACTCTAAATAACTCTCTTAAAGAGCAGTTGTTATTCCCTTATGTATAAGGATCACAATGGACCCCAAGCACTAGGTTACTAATAGAAAGATATATAGATATACTACTACAGTGCTACTTAAGGAAATAGTCTATCTAGAAGAATAGACCTGAGCTTAGTCACACCAACCATGCTCTATACCACAGCTGTAGAGTACTGTTTTCTTTACATCTAGGGCCTAGTATCTAGTCAAGGTATAGAGAGAGTAGAGGAGTAAAAGAGCAAAGAAAAGAGACAGAGAATAGTAATTGGAGACAAAGAAGTTGATAAACTAGCACCATCACTGTATATTTGTATATACTTATTTCTCTTCTATATATCTAATTTGGGTTGAATATGAAAAGAGGAGGGTTGTGATAATGGAATTTATTTCTTTAAATTTTATTAAAAGAAGAGAAGGAAAGAAGAAGTCAATTACAATTTTCCCTGATTTTTACAAATTTTTCCTGAGTTTATTGGAATTTATTGGAATTTTTGAGTAAAAGAGAGGTATTAGGTAAATCTTAGTCATGATTAGGTAAAGCTTTGTTATGCTTATTCAGCCCCATCATCTCATATTTGGTCTTGTATACTTTCTTAGATTGAGATACTAGACTAACCTATAGACCTTAGTTGTATACCTTACAAGATAACTTCTGAGTTATATTATCTTTCAATTTGGTCAGTTTTGGAAGCTACTATAAGAGTACTGGGTCTAGAGTTGTGAATGGTACAAAGGTATTTTTTCCAGGCTAGTTTTCTTTGGGGTATAGTGTTAAGATGTAAACTTAGATGAGTCTTTACCCAATCAATGAGAATTAAAAGAAAAGAACTTAATAGAGTTTCCTATTAAATTTCTACACTACTTATACAATTTCATGGTCTATATACCAGTCTCTTGCAATCACATGACCTAGTCACATAATACTAATGTTACCTTTCCCATGCTATTTATAGATCAAGTCCATTTGCTAATTGGATGTTTTGAATCAGATACTGAAAGACTAGCAAAATGTTAGGTGAGCAGGATAACTTATAATATATGGAATATGATTTATCTTGTATTTTTGTTAAAATTAGTTATTTATATCTTTGAAGAAAGATCCTGAGACCAAAATTATCCCCTTATTCTTAATGCACTATAACATAGATAGTTCAAAAGAGGTATTTATTGAAAGATTTTAGGACAGAATTATTTAGATAAGAGTTGTAGAATCTACCCAGTAGAGGACAAAGCTAAGGTTTAATAACTGAACAGATTGTTTAAGTACTATAGAAGAATTTGAAGAGAATGAGTACATAGTACAAGATACTAACTAAGTCCAAGCTGATATTAGTATATGTGTGAGGGGAACTGATAGTGGTATTACAAGAGCATAATATGGCTCTGTAAGGGGATCGCACTAAACTTCACTCCTGAACTGCTAGTGGTGATCCACTAGAGCAACCCTGCACTAATTAAATACTATTATCTAATATTTAATTAGTTTAGTTAGCTCACTCACTCTTTACCCTAACTACTAGGATATTCCAATACAACCAGACTTGTATATATAGTGTAGAGTATCTCTCTAGAAATCTCATTCTATTCTCTGAGGTTTTTTCTGAAGATAAGTTATAACATACTCTGGAGTCTATTTATATACTAAGGTTTCTCCTGGAGTTACTCCACTCTGGTTGCCCTTATAGGCTCCCACTAGGTATACAGGTCTATGCTGCTTAGTCATCTATCAGTAAATGGAATAAGTCTAGCTAATTTAATGTAAAATTCTATATTAAAATAGACATAGTATTCATCAAGACAATGATTTAGAGTCCAACCCTTAGATAACTCCTTGTATAGTTGTTCTTAATCTGGCACTTGTCTAGCATATTGGGAGGCTAGTAGCTTTGATCATATGCATAGAAAACAGTTAAGAAGCTATTTTTCTCTTGTATTAATCTCTGAGTTGTAAATGATTTAGCCTATGGATTAATTGACACAAATAAGGCCTCTTGTGACTCAAAATGTCTCTCAGGAAAAAAACCCTTAAGAGTTATAGGAGGGAGGCAGTCAGTTGGAAAGATTATGGCTATAGTTGTATTATTTAAGTCAAATTCATTGGTAAATTAAATGTGTGGAATTTCACATTGAATTTGGCCTAATAACCAGACTTATTCTATGACTGATGGATGACTAAGCAGCACAGACCTGTGCACCTAGTGGGAGCTGCATGACATGAATGGATTATATAAGAGAGAGGATTAAGTATTTCTCTTATATTATCTATAGTGTAGAACTGTCTTATCTCCTAGATAACCTCCCCCCTTTCTCCCTCTATTTTTCTATCTCTTTCTCTTTTTCTTTCATATATAAGTAGTGACATCTTGTAACTACCATGGCCTGTCAATGCCCTATATAACAAATTAATGATTTAAATAATAATAATAATAATAATAATAATAATACTCTACATTACATTCTACTGCTGGACTACATGGCCAGACCAGGTATATAAACTCACACACTGTAATTTAGTTAGATTTTTATCTAGTTTATTTTGCATGCCTACCTTTAGGTGAGACCTAGAGTACACCCATTGTACTGCATGGATGTTGCTCTTTACTGACCACAAAGCTACCAGACCATGAGCAGTCCATCACATGCTACAGGGTGAGCTCTGACCCTAATGACTGAGTCAGTGGTCTAATAGAGTACTTGTTATTCATTATAGGCTACATCTCCATTTCTTCCATTGATCCAATCAATCTTGCTTGTATCTACTACTATCCTATTATCAAGAACTATAGGAGAATATATATAGCACAGTGTATCACTCAAGATGCTATACAGCTGAGATCTGAGATCCAGAGATGAAGACTAAGTATATTGAGGAGGTGAAGAATAGAATACGCACCTGAGATCCAGAGACGAAGACTGAATCTCAGGGATACAGAGTAACTACCTAAATACCAGATTGTAAGTATGCATATATTTGTTGTAGAATGTAAAAACTCCAACATAGTGGAGTACTTGTAGCTAGAGAAGACCGAAAAAGTGTAAGCAGGTGATCAAGAAAATATTTAGGGGACATAGCGGTTGTTGCAATGCTCCCAAACATGGTCCCCTCAACACTTCCACTTGTCAAAACATCACTCTGGTGGAAGTACACCCAGCTAGGTACAAAATTTCTCAAAGGCTTCCCTAGGAAGAGCTTTGGTGAAAATGTCTGCAAGCATGTTCTTCGTAGACACATAGTCAAGTCTAACTTTATGGCGTTCAATCTTCTCACATATAAAATGGTGCTTTATATCAATGTACTTAGCTTGAGAGTGAGATACTAGATTGTTTGCAAGCGTGATG
>Ga0153980_1000349_pt1 | contig 21118 bp, 30 predicted proteins | sample TSGA064MetaG_FD_104722 | JGI IMG/M metagenome (GOLD analysis project Ga0153980, IMG submission 104722) | Attine ant fungus gardens microbial communities from Georgia, USA - TSGA064 MetaG | ecosystem: Host-associated > Fungi > Mycelium > Unclassified | place: USA: Georgia, Magnolia Springs State... | reverse complement strand
TTTCCTAAAAAACTCAGCTGAAAGCTTTTATATTGTAAAGAATAATCAGCTGTGAGTCCATAATTATTTTGGCGGTATCTATTGGGATTCTGGCTTTCAGTATGGAAAACAAGCTGACTTTCATCCTGATTCGTGGTATACAGAGAACCTAAGCGTATCCGGTCATTCGATCTGAAATTCCCTCTAAATGATAGTCCCAGCCTGTTTTTTTCATTTATTCTATACTCTACTCCAGATTGGAAAGTATATACACTGCCTGCATCCCTCTGATCTGTACTGGTTCGCATCACATTCGTATTGGCCAGCTTCTGAAGGGCATTATACCGATAAATCGTTACACCATCATTATATCCGGCCTGCATCGTATATCCGACTTTCCCTGTGTTATAAGAAAGATTTAAAGAGTTTTCACGATAGTTGGTCCTATTGGCGGAAACATTCCCAATATAACTCCCTTTCCAGCCAAGATTGGTGTCCGCTTTAAGTTTGATATCAATGATTCCTTTAAATTCTGCATCGTATTTTGAGGAGGGATTAGAATTCACTTCGATTGACTCCACCATTTCCGGGGACAGAGATTTCAGATAGGCCTGAAGCTCCTGAGGGCTCATCACAACTGGTTTTCCATTGATAAAAATAGCAGGAGCCACTCTTCCGCCAATAAAAATCGCATCTTCCTGATCTACGGTGACTCCGGGTGTTTTCCTCAATACTTCGAGAATATTAGTGGATGTTTTAAAGTCTTTGTTTCCTGATACACTCAACACCATATTTCCATTATTCAACTTCATTTTTTTTGTACCGGCCTTTAGAATGACTTCGGAAATATTTTGAGACAATGGAAGAAGCTCAATAATTGCTTCCTGTGTGATGACATCTACTTTCTGGGTTTCATAGTTTTCTTTCCGGATGATAAGATAGCTTCCGGAAGGGATTTCATTGAACAGAAACCGCCCTAAAGAATCGGTCAGAATTTTTTGAATGAATTGATCTTCTGATTCCCTGAAAACTGAAATTTCGGCCAGAGCAATTTCTTTTTTTGTTCCTGAATCCAATACTTTTCCTCCCATACCCTGCTGGGCTTTTAGAAAAAATGAGAAGAAAAGAACCATGACAAGAATCCACATGTTGAGCTTCATAGATAGTAAAATTTATGAAGCCAAAAGTATAGGAAGGTCGTTGAATGTAAGTTTTGAAGTTTAAATTCCGAAGTGCTGAATTATAAATTCGAACTCTGAAACCTTGTCTCAATCGAGGTTTGTGATTGTTTATGTAAAAGAGGGGTTGTGTTTTTTATTTTTTTAAATGTTGAGAAAAATGTAGACTTAGAGTTGAACCCAACTTCATATCCTATTTCTTCAATTTTAAGGTAGGAACCATTTTCTATTTTCTCACATGCCTCATGGATCCTGTATTCATTGATATAGGTAGAAAAGCTTTTTCCCATATTATCATTCAGCAGCTGTGAGAGCTGATGGGCAGAAATATTCATCTTTACTGCAACATCACTTAATTTCAAATTCGGATTTTTATATAATGTTTCTGTCTTCATTATTCTTTCCAATTTTGAAACAAAGTTATCTGCCAGTTCTTCAGAAATTTTTTTGCTTGAATATTTATTAGCTTCTTTATATTCAACAGATGAAGATGAATGTTTCTTATTAAAAAGAATCAGAAAATTAGCATATAAAACAAATGAAAATACCAGACTTCCTCCTGCACAATAGATCTGGATCCAGCCTGTAGAAATAAGCTGATAAGTTAAAAAGATAATTACATTACTCACCAAAACTGAAAGAATCAGCCGATTGGATGCTTTCTGTTCTTTTTTTGAATACATGTAATAATTATATACCGACAGAAAAACAAAAAGAGTCCAAACGGTGTAGATAAATGTTCCAAAATACGTATCCCAGGTAATGGGAAACAGTACATATAGAAGTCCTACAATTCCTAAAATAACGGTTAAGAATCCAAAAGATTTTCTGCAGTTTTTAAGATCAAACTGCTCTTTCAAAAAAGAGGACTGAATGTAATACAACAAAGCCGGGCCCGTAAAAAATAATGCTGACAATCCCATATGCGGAATAATCCTCGGACAATCCGGATAAAAATAGATGCAAACAGAGATTCCCACCCGAATACTCAGGGTTAGCAAGATAAGACCTAAAAAGAAATCAGGAATGTGTTTTAATTTTTTCACAAATAATAAATAGAAACCCAGCAGAAAACCGTTGAAGGCTCCTATTGCACTAAAAAAGAATAATATCTGCTGACCGAAACTCATTGTATATTAGTTTTATAAGAAAGTAAATTTAATAAATTCTGATAGTCTATTTACACTATTTCTTTACAAATTATCAGACAACAAAAAACCCAAAGCAAGCTTTGGGTTTTATTTATATTGAAACAGAGATTATCTGTTTACCATATCGATGTAGTCTCTCTGCTGAGCCCCTTGGTAAACCTGTCTTGGTCTTCCGATAGGATCTCCTTTGATTCTCATTTCTTTCCACTGAGCAATCCATCCCGGAAGTCTTCCTAATGCAAACATTACTGTAAACATTTCTGTAGGAATTCCTAACGCTCTGTAGATGATTCCTGAATAGAAATCTACGTTTGGATATAATTTTCTTTCGATGAAGTATTCGTCTTCAAGCGCTACTTTTTCTAACTGCATTGCAATATCAAGAGCTTTGTCTTCAATACCTAATGCACTTAGTAAATCATCAGCAGCTTTTTTGATAATTTTTGCTCTTGGGTCGAAGTTTTTGTATACTCTGTGTCCGAATCCCATCAAACGGAAGCTATCGTTTTTATCTTTAGCTTTTTCAACCCATTTGTTAACATCACCACCGTCTTTTTCAATCAATTCAAGCATTTCGATTACTGCCTGGTTTGCTCCACCGTGAAGTGGTCCCCAAAGTGCAGAAATACCAGCAGAAACTGAAGCAAAAAGACCTGTATGCGCAGAACCTACCATTCTTACCGTAGATGTAGAACAGTTTTGCTCATGGTCAGCATGAAGAATTAATAATTTATCTAAAGCCCCAACTACGACAGGGTTTATTTCGAAATCAGCATTCGGTTGTCTGAACGCCATTTTGTAGAAATTCTCTACATAGTTTAGATTATTATCTCCGTGGTTTAATGGCAGTCCAAGAGTTTTTCTGTACGTCCATGCAGCAAGGTGAGCAAATTTAGCAATAAGCAATTCTGCAGCAAGGTCCATTTCTTCTTTAGAGTTTACGTTAACAGCTTTCGGGTTGAAGGCAGTTAAAGCAGAAGTTAAAGAAGATAAAACTCCCATTGGGTGTGCAGAACGAGGGAAAGCATCGATGATTTTTTTCATCTCTTCTGCAACGAAGTTATATTTTTTAATATTCCCGTTAAAGGTATTGAATTGATCCTGGGTAGGTAAATCACCATGTAATAAAAGGTACATTACTTCTGTAAAGTTAGATTTTTCGGCAATCTGCTCGATAGGATAACCTCTGTAGAATAATTCTCCTTTATCTCCGTCTAAGTAAGTGATTTCGCTAAGGGTAGCTCCTGTATTTTTGTACCCTAAATCTAAGGTGATTAGACCTGTTTGGTCTCTTAATTTTGAAATATCGATCCCTCTGTCTCCGATAGTACTATCCACGATTGGATATTCATACGAATTACCGTCGTAATTCAATATTACTTTGTTGTCTGACATTATTTATTTTTTTCTAAATTTACTAAATTCCATAAAATACGGCAAACAAAAATTATCGCTTGCCGTTATTTATATTTTCAATTATCTTTTTATTTTGAAAGCTTCTAATCCAGGGAAAATTGCAGTTTCACCTAGAGCTTCTTCAATTCTCAACAACTGGTTGTATTTCGCCATTCTGTCTGATCTTGAAGCAGAACCTGTTTTGATCTGTCCGCAATTCATCGCTACTGCAAGGTCTGCGATGGTAGAATCTTCAGTTTCTCCTGATCTGTGAGACATTACAGAAGTAAATTTGTTGTGTTGTGCCATTTGTACGGCAGCCATAGTTTCAGAAAGAGAACCGATCTGATTTACTTTCACAAGGATTGAGTTCGCAATTCCTTCTTTTACTCCTCTTGCCAGTCTTTCAACATTGGTAACGAATAAATCATCACCTACCAGCTGTACTCTGTCTCCGATTTTATCGGTTAACATTTTCCAACCTTCCCAGTCATTTTCCTGCATACCGTCTTCGATAGAGATGATTGGGTATTTATTTGCCAATTCAGCTAAATAAGAAACCTGCTCGCTGCTTGAGAACTGAGCGGCATCCGGAGTCTGGAACTTTCTGTAATCATACACTCCGTCTTTATAGAATTCTGAAGCGGCACAGTCTAACGCGATCATTACATCATCACCAGGCTTATATCCTGCTTTTTCAATGGCCTGAAGCAACGTATCCAAAGCATCTTCAGTTCCTTTGAAAGTAGGTGCAAAACCACCTTCATCCCCTACTGCAGTAGACAATCCTCTTGAATGAAGAATAGATTTCAGGCTATGGAAAATTTCAGTTCCTTTTCTCAATGCATGAGAGAATGAATCTGCTTTTACCGGCATTACCATAAATTCCTGGAACGCGATCGGTGCATCTGAGTGAGAACCACCGTTGATTACGTTCATCATTGGAACAGGAAGTGTATTGGCATTAACACCACCTACATATTTATATAAAGGCATTTTCAGTTCTGCTGCTGCTGCTTTTGCTGCTGCCAGAGAAACTCCAAGAATTGCATTTGCCCCAAGATTTCCTTTATTGCTGCTTCCGTCAAGATCAATCATGATCTGATCGATAAGGTTCTGATCAAAAACCGGAAGACCTACCAATTCAGGCGCGATTACTTCTCTTACATTCTCAACAGCTTTAAGAACACCTTTCCCCATATATTCTGAACCACCATCACGTAGTTCCACTGCTTCATGCTCTCCTGTAGATGCTCCCGAAGGTACAGCTGCACGGCCCATTGCCCCGCTTTCTGTAAATACATCTACTTCAACTGTAGGATTTCCTCTAGAATCCAAAATCTGTCTCGCTTCTATGTAAGAAATGTAACTCATTTTTTATTATTTTATAGTTTAATACAAATTTAATCAAAAAATAACTTTTTTGACCAATTAAGGCATTCCTTTTGATGGAATTTCAAGTTAATTTTTAGTTAATTTTATGACTGTATCAATTTAACAATTGAAAATTTGAGGATTTTTAAACAGACTGATTTTCAGGAATTCCTGCTCCGGAATCATCATGCATGTCATGGGAAATTCTTTCGCGTTCACATTCTATGGATTTTTGAGTTTCAAGTTCTTTCTGTAACAAATGGTTTTGGTATTAAACTGACCACATAAACAACGAAGAGCTTATCCAAAACAAACCTTTATCTGTTATCCGCAGGGTTTCACTTTCTGTAGCGGCGATCATGCTGTGAAACCAATTCAGTGAAAGAAAGATGGAATACAAACAGAATACAATCCCTGTATAAATTGAATATGAGATTTTGCTTACCATCATCGTTTTGATAATCGATTACTTTCTTCAACGCATGGTTATAGTTTTTTTCGTCTTCTACTATGGCTCATGTTTCGTATTTTTGTTTAAGACAAATAAATAAGACGGAATCAATTACCCCTTTGTGTAATTTTAAATTTTGAGTTCAGGTTATTGGTTTGCTTTTTGTTTTTACTAAATTTAGTCAAATTTATTTTACGACATTCAGAATAACTCTATTCAATATATTAAAAAAATAAACATCATGAAAAAAGGACTTTTAATAGCCGCTTCTATGTTCGCTTTGTCATTAACAAGCTGCAATAAAAAAGAAAGCGGTAACAAAAGCATCATCAAAACCGACAGTTCGGAAACGGTGGTAAAAGACACTAACGGAAAACTAGATTCTGTATCACAAAGTTCATCCACCCTTGAGGTGAATGGCCAGAAAACTGAAAAAACAGATTATGTTTATAAAGCTGTAGATGGAACACTGGTTAAAGTGGTATTCAAAAATGATCCAAAAGAAAATACGGTAGCCATCACGAGTAATAAGAAAACCTTTGTTCTTACTAAGTCGGAAACAAAAGGTAATGAAACCATCTACAAGAAAGATGATATGACTGCGAGAGTAGTGGGAGACAGCCTGCATCTTGAGCAGGGTAATAATATCATTGAGCTCAAAAGAACAAAAATATAAGACATAAAAAAACCGTTCAGAAATCTGAACGGTTTTTTTATATATCTGAATGAATATTATTCTCCAGCTTTCTCTTCTGTAGAGTCTGCAGCTTCAGCCGTTGGAGCTTCTGCTTTTTCTTCTACTTTAGGAGCATCAGCAACTACAGCTTCTTTTTTAGCAGTTGTAGCTCTTCTACTTCTTCTAGTAGTCTTTTTCTCCTCAGCATTAGGATTGTAAAGCTCATTGAAGTCTACCAACTCGATAAGTGCCATATCGGCAGCATCACCTTGTCTGAAACCTGTTTTTATAATTCTAGTATAACCACCGTCTCTTCCAGCGATTTTAGGAGCAACTGTTCTGAATAATTCAGTAACTGCTTCTTTACTTTGAAGATATGAAAAAACAATTCTTCTGTTGTGTGTAGTATCTTCTTTTGCTTTTGTTAATAGGGGCTCAACATATACTCTTAAAGCCTTAGCTTTAGCTACAGTAGTGTTGATTCTTTTATGCTCAATTAGAGAACAAGCCATATTAGAAAGCAAAGCTCTTCTATGAGAAGCTGTTCTTCCTAAGTGATTGAATTTTTTACCGTGTCTCATTATTAATTATTTATCAGCGTCTAACTTATATTTTGCAACGTCGAAACCGAAGTTAAGACCTTTTGAATGCACTAATTCTTCTAGTTCTGTCAAAGATTTTTTACCAAAATTTCTGAATTTCATCAAATCAGACTTACTGTAAGAAACTAATTCTCCTAACGTTTCAACCTCGGCAGCCTTCAGACAGTTAAGAGCTCTCACTGAAAGATCCATATCTGCTAGTTTAGATTTAAGAAGTTGTCTTGTGTGAAGGGTTTCTTCATCGTATTGGATAGATGCTTTTACAGCTTCAGTTTCAAGCGTGATTCTCTCATCAGAGAACAACATGAAGTGATAAATTAATATCTTAGAAGCTTCTGTTAAAGCGTTTTGAGGGCTGATGGAACCATCAGTTTCAATATCTAATACAAGTTTTTCGTAGTCTGTTTTTTGCTCTACACGATAATTTTCAATGCTGTATTGTACTTTCTTGATAGGTGTGAAGATAGAGTCAATCGCAATAGTACCTACAGGTGCATTGTTTGACTTGTTCTGTTCTGAAGGAACATATCCTCTACCTTTTTCTACGTTGAAAGTAATTTCGAAAGTTACATCACTATTTAGGTTGCAGATTACTAAATCAGGGTTTAACACCTCAAATCCGTTCATAGACTTGCCTAAATCACCAGCAGTAATAATCGTTTGTCCTGAAACTTTAGCAATCACCTGCTCATTGGCTTGTGCTTCTGCTATAGCTTTTAGTCTTACCTGCTTAAGGTTAAGAATAATTTCGGTAACGTCTTCGATTACTCCTGGAATAGTTGAAAATTCGTGCTCTACACCTTCTATTTTGATAGATGAAATAGCGTATCCTTCCAGAGAAGAAAGCAACACTCTTCTCAAAGCATTACCGATTGTAAGCCCGAAACCTGGTTCTAGAGGTCTAAATTCGAATTGACCTTTAAATTCATCAGAGTTAAGTAAAATTACTTTATCGGGTTTTATGAATTGTAAAATTGCCATATTATTGGGTTGAGCAAAAAATTGATTAAAAAATTATTTAGAGTAAAGTTCGACAATAAGTTGTTCCTTGATTTCTTCCGGGATTTGGATTCTATCAGGAGCAGAAATGAAAGTACCATCTTTCTTCTCATCGTTGAATTGTAACCACTCATAGTTTGCTTTAGAAGCTAATGCATCAGTAATCACTTCAAGAGACTTCGATTTTTCTCTTACTGCGATTACATCACCAGCTTTAAGCAAATAAGAAGGGATGTTTACCAGCTCTCCGTTCACAGTGATGTGTCTGTGAGAAACTAATTGTCTAGCACCAGCTCTTGTTTTAGCAAAACCTAATCTGAATACTACGTTATCCAATCTTGATTCGCAAAGTTGTAATAGAACTTCACCTGTTACACCTTTACTTCTGTGTGCTTTATCGAATAAGTTAGCAAACTGTTTTTCTAAAATACCGTAAGTATATTTAGCTTTTTGTTTTTCAGCTAGCTGAATTGCGTATTCAGATTTTTTAGCACCTCTTCTTTTGTTAGGACCATGTTGTCCTGGCGGTTGGTTTTTTCTCTTTTCGAAGTTTTTATCATCTCCGTAGATTGCAGCACCAAACTTTCTAGCAATCTTAGTTTTAGGTCCAATATATCTTGCCATAATGGGTAAATTCTAAAAATTAAACTCTTCTTCTTTTTGGTGGTCTACATCCATTGTGTGGCATAGGAGTAACGTCAATAATTTCGCTAACTTCAATACCTGAATTGTGAATTGTTCTGATAGCAGATTCTCTACCAGCACCAGGACCTTTCACATACACCTTTACTCTTCTTAATCCAGCTTCATGAGCAACATTAGAGCAATTTTCTGCTGCCATTTGAGCAGCAAAAGGAGTGTTCTTTTTAGAACCTCTGAAACCCATTTTACCGGCAGACGCCCAAGAGATAACTTCTCCGCTTTTATTTGTTAAAGAAATGATGATGTTATTGAAAGAAGCTTGAATATGCGCTTCTCCAATAGCTTCAACTTTTACTTTTCTTTTTTTAACTACTTTAGTTTGTTTTGCCATAATTCCTAACGATTATTTACTTGCTTTTTTCTTGTTAGCAACTGTTTTTCTCTTTCCTTTACGGGTTCTAGAGTTGTTTTTCGTTCTCTGGCCTCTTAAAGGTAGTCCTAGTCTGTGACGTATTCCTCGTTGGCATCCTATGTCCATCAATCTCTTGATGTTCAATTGCACTTCAGATCTAAGTTCTCCTTCTACTTTTACGTTTTCAGAGATGTAAGTTCTAATTGCAGCCAATTCATCGTCATTCCATTCGTTGACTTTCTTGTCTTCGCTAATACCGGCAGCTTTTAAGATTTCAGAAGAAGTACTTCTTCCTACGCCATAAATATAAGTCAAACCGATAACGCCTCTTTTGTTTTTTGGTAAATCAATACCTGAAATTCTCGCCATAATTTAATATTAGCCTTGTCTTTGTTTAAATTTTGGGTTCTTCTTGTTGATCACAAATAGTACACCTTTTCTGCGTACGATTTTGCAATCAGCACTTCTTTTTTTGATTGATGCTCTAACTTTCATTTGATAGTATTTATTTTTTAACAAGGCCAAATGGAAATCCGAGGATTCCATTTGGCAGTTATTTAATATCTAAATGTAATTCTTCCTTTAGATAAATCATAAGGAGACATTTCTAATTTTACCTTATCACCAGGTAATAGTTTAATATAATGCATACGCATTTTACCGGAGATATGAGCGATAAGAATATGCCCATTTTCCAGTTCAACACGGAACTGGGCGTTTGAAAGCGCTTCAGTAATTACGCCATCTTGTTCAATATGTTTTTGTTTCGCCATAAATTAGTATCCAGTCGTTCTTGACAATTTAGACTGCATTAAGCCATCATAATGATGGTTCAGCAGATATGTATTGATCTGTTGAACAGTATCTAAAATTACTCCCACCATAATCAATAATGACGTTCCCCCAAAAAATAGAGCGAACGCGTCTGTCTGAACAAAGCTTCCATGCACTATTGCTGGAAGGACTGCAAAGATAGACAAAAATATTGCACCTGGCAAGGTAATTTTTGATAAAATATCATCTAAATAATCAGCTGTTTCTTTCCCGGGTCTTACTTTCGGTACTAAACCTCCGTTTCTCTTCAAATCATCAGCCATCTGGTTAACCGGAATTGTAATCGCAGTATAGAAAAATGAGAAGATAATAATTAATAGCGCAAACAATACATTGTATTGCCAGCTAAAAACATTCTTGAAACCTGCAAGAAAAGTATTAGACTCATCGAATTTGGTTAATAAACCAGGTACGAACATCAATGCCTGAGCAAAGATAATTGGCATAACCCCGGCAGCATTAACTTTCAATGGAATCCATTGTCTTGCTCCCTGCATAAGATTTCTGTTTACACCTCCTCTTGCTTGAGCTCTGCTTACATATTGAATTGGAATTTTTCTGACTGCAACAGATAAGACTACTGCAAGCAGAACAACCAACATCCAGAATATCACTTCAATAAGGATCATGATAGATCCCATTCCTCCTTTTCCGTTCTGCACGGCCATTTCCTGAACAAATGCTTCTGGTAATCTAGATAAAATACCTACCATAATAAGGATGGAAATACCATTCCCGATTCCTTTATCGGTAATCTTTTCACCTAACCACATTGCAAATACTGAACCTGCCACCAAGATAACAATACTTGGAAGCCAGAACATGATAGAATTTGGCTCTACATAGTATGCAGACTGGAACTGAGCATATGGTAAGAATAATTGAGTAATAGAGGTTAAATAAGAAGGGGCCTGTACTAAACAAACTCCGATCGTTAACCATCTTGTAATTTGGTTCAATGTATTTCTACCGGACTCTCCATCTTTCTGAAGTTTCTGAAGATAAGGGATAGCCATCCCCATCAACTGAACAATAATAGAAGCTGAAATATAAGGCATGATACCCAACGCCATTACGGAAGCGTGGCTGAAAGCTCCTCCCGTAAACGACGAAAGCAAGCCAAGGAGACCTGCTCCTTGCTTGTTACCGCCTTGATTTTTATAATGCTCTAAGAGATCTCCTACTTGTGCAAGGTTAATTGCAGGTAAAGAGATATAAGATGCGAATCTATACACAAGGATAATCCCTAACGTAAAGAGAATTTTATCTCTTAATTCCTTTAGGCTCCAAATATTTTTGAGGGTTTGTATAAATTCTTTCATTAGTAAGTATTATAATGTAATTGCTTTTCCACCTGCTTTAGCAATAAGCTCTTCAGCAGATTTAGTGAATTTGTCAGCAGAGATTGAAACCGCTGATTTCAACTCACCTCTACCTAAAATTTTCACTAATTCGTTTTTAGTAATTAAACCGTTAGCAATTAAAACTTCTTTAGTAATATCTCCAGTGATAGATTTATTTTCTATTAAAATTTGAATAGTATCCAGGTTAATTCCCTTAAACTCTTTTCTGTTTACATTTCTGAAACCGAATTTAGGAAGTCTTCTTTGTAAAGGCATCTGACCTCCTTCAAAACCGATTTTCTGAGAATAACCAGCTCTTGCTTTCTGACCTTTATGTCCTTTTGTCGAAGTACCTCCTTTTCCACTACCTTGTCCTCTACCAATTCTTTTTGAACTGAATGTAGAACCTGCAGCAGGTTTTATGTTATTTAAATTCATTTTAATTTTTTTTTAAAATTATTTTTGAACTTCAAGTAAATGACTAACTGCAGCTATCATCCCTAAAATAGAAGGCGTAGCTTCGTGTTCTACAACTTGGTGAAGTTTCTTAAATCCTAATGCTTCAAGCGTTCTCTTTTGGGTTTTTGTTCTACCAATAGCGCTTCTTACTTGTTTTACTTTAATTGTTGCCATTGTTTATGTATTAACCGTTAAACACTTTACTTAGAGAAACTCCTCTCATTCTTGCAATTTCTTCAGGTCTTCTGATGTCTAACAATGCTTTGAAAGTAGCTTTCACTACATTGTGAGGGTTAGAAGATCCTTTAGATTTTGAAAGGATATCGTGAATACCAGCAGATTCCAATACCGCTCTTACAGCACCACCGGCAATAAGTCCTGTACCGTGAGAAGCAGGTCTCAAGAAGATATCAGCACCACCGTATCTAGCAGTAGTTTGGTGAGGAATTGTATGATTCATTACAGGAACCTTTACAAGGTTTTTCTTAGCGTCTTCAACTGCTTTAGCAATTGCAGAAGCAACCTCTTTAGATTTCCCTAAACCGTAACCAATAACACCTTCTTCATTTCCAACAACAACGATTGCAGAAAACCCGAAAGCTCTACCCCCTTTTGTTACTTTTGTTACTCTGTTTACAGCTACGAGACGATCTTTTAATTCTAATCCTCCCGGTTTTACTCTTTCTATATTATCTAGTCCTAACATATTTTCCGAAATTTAATGATTAGAATTTAAGTCCTCCTTCTCTCGCACCGTCAGCTAGAGCTTTCACTCTACCATGGTATACGAAACCGTTTCTATCAAATACAATAGCTTCAATTCCAGCAGCAATAGCTTTAGCAGCAATAGCTTTACCTACAGCGGCAGAAACTTCAGTTTTAGTACCTTTAGCATCAACACCCTTCTCTCTTGAAGAAGCAGATACTAAAGTTTTACCGTCTTTATCATCGATTAACTGAGCGTAAATTTCCTTATTACTCTTATATACAGATAATCTTGGCAATTCAGAAGATCCAGAGATTTTTCCTCTTACTCTTCTTTTTATTCTAATTCTTTTTTCTAATTTACTTAATGCCATAATTCTTATAATTTATTAAGCAGATTTACCAGCTTTACGTCTAACAATTTCCCCAACGAATCTTACACCTTTTCCTTTGTACGGCTCAGGCTTTCTGAATGAACGGATTTTCGCCGCTACCATTCCAAGAAGTTGCTTGTCATAAGACGTTAAAGTAATAATTGGATTTTTACCTTTTTCAGTCAATGTGTCGATTACAACTTCTTTTGGAAGTTCTAAAACGATACCGTGAGAGAATCCTAAAGCCAATTCAAGTTTTTGACCTGAATGAGAAGCTCTGTATCCTACCCCTACTAGTTCTAACTTTTTTGTGAAACCTTCAGTAGTTCCCACAATCATGTTATTTACCAACGCTCGGTATAAACCGTGTAGCGCTCTGTGTTGTTTAGAATCAGACGGTCTGCTGAATGTAAGCTCACCATCTTTTTGTTCTAAAGTAATTCCTTCTGTAAGTTCCTGAGAAAGTTCTCCCTTAGGACCTTTAACAGTTACTAAACCATCTTTTTCAGTGATTGTAACTCCAGCGGGAACTGTTATAATTGCTTTACCAATTCTTGACATTTTCCTTTGATTAAAAATTAATAAACATAGCAGATTACTTCACCGCCTACTTTTTCTTCTCTAGCTTTTTTATCTGTCATTACTCCTCTCGAAGTAGAGATAATAGCGATACCCAAACCGTTCAATACTCTTGGAAGTTCCGTAGAACCTTTGTATTGTCTTAGACCTGGTCTTGAAGCTCTTTGGATAGACTTGATAGCAGGTTTGCTTGTTTGTTTGTCATACTTCAAAGCTATTTTGATCGTTCCTTGAACAGCGCTATCTTCAAACTTGTAGTTTAAGATATACCCTTGATCAAATAAGATTTTTGTAAGCTCCTTTTTGATTTTCGATGCAGGAATTTCCACCACTTTGTGGCCTGCGCTTTGTGCGTTCCTTACTCTTGTTAGGAAATCTGAAATTGGATCTGTTACCATTTTTCTTTTTTAAATTATTGGTTAAAGACAACCAGTATTGAAGGGACTTGAAGATTAAAATATCAGACTTCAGAAAACTTCGGTCTGATATTTATTTCTTTAGTATCCAGACAACTTAATTGTCCCGATTTTTTAATTAGTAATTACTACCAACTAGCTTTTTTCACTCCCGGAATAAGACCGTTGTTGGCCATTTCACGGAAAGTTACTCTTGAAAGACCGAAAGTTCTCATGTACCCTCTTGGTCTACCTGTTAGTTTACATCTGTTGTGTAATCTTACAGGAGAAGCGTTTTTTGGTAATTTTTGAAGTCCTTCGTAATCACCTGCTTCTTTTAAAGCTTTTCTTTTTTCAGCGTATTTAGCTACTGTAGCTTCTCTTTTGCGCTCACGCGCTTTCATTGATTCTTTAGCCATTTCTTAGTTCTTTTTGAAAGGTAAACCGAAGTGAGTTAACAATGCTTTAGCTTCTTTATCTGTTTTCGCAGTAGTAACGAAAGTGATGTCCATCCCTTGGATTTTTTTCACTTTGTCGATTGCGATCTCAGGGAAGATAATTTGCTCAGTAATACCTAAGTTATAATTACCTCTACCATCGAAACCATCTGCCTTGATACCAGAGAAATCTCTGATACGTGGCAATGCAGAAGCAGTAAGTCTGTCTAAGAATTCGTACATTCTGTTTGATCTAAGAGTTACCTTAGTTCCTACAGGCATACCTTTTCTTAATTTGAAAGCAGCTTCATCCTTTTTAGAAATAGTACCTACAGCTTTTTGGCCAGTAATATTTGTAAGTTCTTCTACAGCATAGTCAATAATTTTCTTGTCTGCAGTAGCATCACCTAAACCTTGTGATATTACGATTTTCTCTAATCTAGGCACCTGCATTACAGATTTGTACCCAAATTCTTCCATCATTGCAGGAACAATTGTTTCTTTATATGCTATCTTGGGTCTTGCTATATATTCCATGTATTATTTATAAATTATAAAGTTTCACCCGTTTTTTTGTCGATTCTTACTTTCTTATCTCCGTCGATTTTGTAACCTACTTTGATAGCTTTTCCGTCTTTACCAACTAAAGCTATGTTAGAGATATGAATAGAAGCTTCTTTTTCAACGATTCCTCCTTGAGGGTTTGAAGCTGAAGGCTTAACGTGTTTCTTGATGATGTTAAGTCCTGCAACGATTACTCTAGGGTCTTTTCCTTCTTTTTTTATCACTTCAATAACTTCACCCGTCTTACCTTTAATTTCTTTCTTACCGGTAGTAATGATTACGTTATCTCCTCTTTTTATTTTTAACTTTGACATTTTTCTTTTAAAAATTTTTAAAATTAAAGTACTTCAGGAGCCAATGAAATGATCTTCATATATTCTTTGTCTCTCAACTCACGAGCCACAGGTCCGAAAACACGTGTTCCTCTCATTTCTCCAGCAGCGTTTAGCAAAACACAAGCATTGTCTTCGAATTTGATGTATGAACCATCTTTTCTTCTCACTGCTTTTTTAGTTCTTACTACTACCGCTTTAGATACTTGACCTTTCTTTGCGTTTCCTGATGGTGTAGAATCTTTAATAGTAACTACGATTTTATCACCAACTGAAGCATATCTTCTTCTGGTACCTCCCAGAACTCTGATCACTAGTACCTCTTTAGCACCTGTGTTATCAGCAACTTTTAATCTTGATTCTGTTTGTAACATTACTTAGCTTTTTCAATAATTCTTACTAATCTCCATCTCTTACTCTTGCTCAAAGGTCTAGTTTCTTGGATAAGAACTGTATCTCCTTCTGTGCATTCGTTGTTTTCGTCGTGTGCAGTATATTTTTTCGTTTTCAATACGAATTTACCGTACATCGGGTGCTTTACTCTCGTAGTCTCACTTACAACAATGGTCTTTTCCATTTTATTGCTGGAAACTATTCCGATTCTTTCTTTTCTTAAGTTTCTTTCCATAATGTATGAAAATCTTATTGTTGTTTAGTGGTTAACTCTGTATTTAGTCTTGCGATCGTCTTTCTCAAATCTTTGATTTGAATCGGGTTTTCAATTGGGCTGATTTTGTGAGCCAATTTCAATTTTTGATATTGAGCTTTTAGTTCAGTCAACTGAGTTTGAATATCTCCCGCGCTTAAATTTTTAATGTCAGCTTTTTTCATTGTAATCAAAGATTATAAAGGTTTAACAAAATCGTTAGCAACTACGAATTTAGTAACTACAGGTAATTTTTGCGCTGCAAGTCTTAAAGCTTCTTTAGCAACTTCGTAAGGAACACCCCCTACTTCAAACATAATTTTACCTGGTTTCACTACAGCTACCCAATATTCCACGGCACCTTTACCTTTACCCATACGTACTTCGGCTGGTTTTTTAGTAATTGGCTTATCCGGGAAGATTTTGATCCATAACTGACCTTCTCTTTTCATATATCTTGTCGCAGCGATACGAGCTGCTTCAATCTGTCTTGCAGTGATCCAAGCACCTTCTGTTGCTTTGATTCCGAAAGTTCCGTAAGCAAGTTGATTCCCTCTTTGGGCAATCCCCTTCATCTTCATCTTGTGAACTCTACGGAATTTGGTTCTTTTTGGTTGTAACATAATTTCTTAAATTTTAGATTTTAGAATTTAGATTTTAAAAAAGTAACGGTCATTTAAAAACTATCCTCTAAAATTTTATTAATTATTTTTTTTATCTCTTGAAGGTCTTCTGTTATCTCTGTCTCCTCTGTTTCCGCCTCCTGAAGGTCCTTTTTTCTGTTGTCCTACTAGTGGAGAAAGTTCTCTTTTACCGTAAACTTCACCCTTCATGATCCAAACTTTTACACCTAGCTTACCGTATTGAGTTAATGCTTCACCAATATGATAATCGATATCAGCTCTGAAAGTAGACAAAGGAATTCTTCCGTCTTTGAAAGATTCGCTTCTTGCCATTTCAGCACCGTTCAATCTACCAGAGATTTGAACTTTGATACCTTCTGCACCCATTCTCATTGTACCAGCGATAGCCATTTTAACAGCTCTTCTGTAAGAAATTCTGTTTTCAATTTGCTTAGCGATACTATCAGCAACTAATACTGCATCAAGTTCAGGTCTTTTGATTTCGAAAATGTTGATTTGAATATCCTTTTTAGTAAGTTTCTTCAATTCTTCTTTTAACTTGTCAACTTCCTGACCTCCTTTACCGATGATAAGTCCCGGTCTAGCAGTAGTGATCGTAACTGTTACTAATTTTAATGTTCTTTCAATATAAATTTTTGAAATACCACCTTTAGATAATCTAGCTTCAAGGTATCTTCTGATTTTGTAGTCTTCAGCGATTCTGTCTCCATAATCGTTTCCACCAAACCAGTTTGAATCCCATCCTCTGATGATACCTAATCTGTTACCAATTGGATTTGTCTTCTGTCCCATACCTTGATTAATTTTCTTTATTACCTAAGATTAATGTAATGTGGTTTGATCTTTTTCTGATTCTGTGTCCTCTACCTTGTGGTGCAGGTCTTAGTCTCTTCAATTGTCTTGCACTGTCTACAAAAATTTCTTTAACGATAAGATTAGCTTCTTCAATATCAGCACCTTCGTTTTTAGCTTGCCAGTTGGCCATAGCTGAAAGCAAAACTTTCTCTAATTTGTTAGAAGCGTCTTTTTTAGAATATTTTAGGATGTATAAAGCTTTGTCTACTTCTACCCCTCTGATGATATCAGCTACTAATCTCATCTTTCTTGGAGAAGAAGGGCAATCGTTATGTAATGCTTTTACTACATCTTGATTTGTTAATTTACGTGCTAATGCACTTTCTCTTTTTCTTGATCCCATGATTATCTACTTCCTTTGTTTTTATTACCACCATGACCTCTGAAAGATCTTGTTGGAGAAAATTCGCCTAACTTGTGACCAACCATGTTTTCTGTAACGTAAACCGGGATAAAAGATTTCCCATTGTGTACAGCGATAGTTTGTCCTACGAAGTCCGGAGAGATCATAGACGCTCTAGACCAAGTTTTGATAACAGTCTTCTTACCAGACTCTATATTTGCCTGAACCTTCTTATCTAAAGTATATGCGATGAACGGTCCTTTCTTAAGTGATCTTGCCATAATTATTTTCTTTTAGATACGATGTAACGGTTAGACCCTTTGTTTTTCTTTCTTGTTTTGTAACCTTTAGCTGGCATACCGTTTCTAGATCTTGGGTGACCTCCAGACGAACGTCCTTCTCCACCTCCCATTGGGTGATCTACTGGGTTCATTACTACCGGTCTTGTTCTAGGTCTTCTACCTAACCATCTGCTTCTACCAGCCTTACCTGATACAGTTAACTGATGGTCTGAGTTAGAAACTGAACCAATCATTGCATAGCACTCAACCAGGATCATTCTAGCTTCTCCTGAAGGCAATTTAATGATTGCATACTTTCCATCTCTAGAAGTAAGCTGAGCTGAAGAACCAGCACTTCTTGCTAAAATTGCACCTTGTCCAGGTTTCATTTCAACACAAGAAATTACAGTACCCAATGGAATGTTTTTCAATTTCATTGCGTTACCGATATTCGGTTCTACGCTTTCTCCTGCGATTACTTTCTGATCTACTTTAATACCGTTTGGAGCGATGATATATCTCTTCTCTCCGTCTGCGTACTCTAATAGAGCGATAAATGCAGTTCTGTTTGGATCGTATTCTACAGTTTTTACCGTTGCTTCAACATCATGCTTGTTTCTTTTGAAGTCGATAATTCTGTATTTCTTTTTGTGTCCACCTCCGGTGTAACGCATGGTCATTTTACCAGTTTGGTTACGTCCACCTGACTTACTAATACCAACTGTTAGAGACTTCTCTGGTTTGTTGGTAGTAATTTCCTCAAAATTGTTTACAACTCTGAATCTCTGTCCTGGGGTGATAGGTTTTAATTTTCTAACAGACATTACTATTATTTATAATTAATAATTAATTTACAGCAAAAATGTCAATTACTTCCCCTTCTGCAAGAGTGATAACTGCCTTTTTCAATTTATTTGTCTTTCCTACTTGAAGACCTTTTTTAGTGTGCTTTGAAGAAACTTTAGGAGCATAAATCATGGTTCTAACGTCTGCTACTTTCACACCGTAAGCTTGTTCTATCGCTTTTTTGATTTGGATTTTATTCGACTTAGGATTTACTAAGAAAGAATAAGCACCTCTTAAATCTGTAAGATAGTTAGCCTTTTCTGAAATAACTGGTTTAATAATAACTGACATGACTTATTTCTTTAAATTTTCCTGGAATTTTTCAACTGCACCTTCTAAGAAAACGATCTCACCTGCATTGATTAAGTCATAAGAAGAAATTTCGTTGAATTTCATAACTTTAGTCTTAGGTAAGTTTCTTGAAGATAAATATACATTCTTGTTAGTATCAGGAAGAATGAATAAAGACTTCTTATCGTTCAATGCCAATGCATTCAAGATAGTGATGAAATCTTTAGTTTTAGGAGCAGCAATGCTCAAACCTTCCATAATTCTAATGCTGTTGTCTCTCATTTTCTGAGAAAGAACAGATTTTTTCGCTAATCTCTTAAGAGCTTTGTTCAATTTGAATCTGTAGTCTCTTGGCTTAGGACCGAATACTCTACCTCCACCTCTGAAAGTTGGAGATTTAATATCACCGTATCTAGCAGAACCAGATCCTTTTTGCTTCTTAAGTTTCTTAGTAGAAGCTGTAATTTCGCTTCTTTCTTTTGATTTATGAGTTCCTTGTCTTTGTGCAGCAAGGTACTGTTTAACTTCTAAGTAAACCGCGTGCTTGTTTGGCTCAATTCCGAATACTGTTTCGTCTAGAGTTACTTTTTTTCCGGTTTCTTTTCCTGATGTATTTAATACTACTAGTTCCATTTTCTGATAATTACATAAGAATTTTTAGCTCCCGGAACAGCACCTTTTACTACTAAAAGATTTTGTTCTTGATCCACTTTTAATACTTGAAGGTTTTGTACAGTTACCTGCTTACCTCCCATTCTACCTGCCATTCTCATTCCTTTGAATACTCTTGAAGGATCCGATCCAGCACCGATAGAACCTGGAGCTCTAAGTCTGTTGTGCTGACCATGAGTAGCTTGCATTACACCTCCAAAGCCGTGTCTTTTAACAACACCTTGGAAACCTTTACCTTTTGAAGTTCCTGTTACGTCAACAAATTCACCTTCAGCGAATAAATCAACTTTTACTTCTTCTCCTACTTTTACTTCATCAACGAATTCTCTGTAGAATTCTACTAATTTAGCTTTAGGAGCAGAACCAGCCTTTTTAAAATGACCAGCTAACGCTTTACCAACGTTCTTTTCACTCTTGTCATCGAAACCCAATTGAACAGACTTGTACCCGTCCTTTTCTATGGTTCTGACCTGTAAAACCGAGCATGGACCAGCTTGGATAACTGTACAAGGAATGTTTTTTCCTTCTTCGTTAAACAAAGATGTCATACCGATTTTTTTACCAATAATACCTGACATTATTTATATAATATGTTATAAAATTTTCTTGAATCACTTTCATTTTAGAGCATCACAAGTAATTTCCACGTTTGAAATAGGCATACTTCGCCCCTAAAATGAGTGTGCAAATGTAAGGATAATTTTCAAATTGACAAATTTTCATACAAAATATTTTGATTTTTAATCAATTAGCCTATTTATGAAAATTTACTTGCTCCTTTTTCCTCAAAATATTTTTGATTTATTCAAGCGACAAAGTGTTTTTCGATTATTTCACAATCACACTTACTCCTGCTTCTTCCAGCGCAGCTCTGTCTTCTTCTAAAATATCATTATCCGTGATCAGATAATCTATTTTATCCAGAGAGGCTATTTTTCCGAATCCTTTCTTATTTAGCTTCGATGAGTCTGCAAGAATTACAACCTTATCGGAACATTCAATCATCAATTGGTTGAGATGAGCTTCTGCCGCATTGGATGTACTGATTCCGAAATCCAGATCAATACCATCAACTCCAAGAAAAAGTTTATTACATGAAAACTGCTTTAAAATCGTTTCAGAGATAGAACCAACAATAGAAGTAGAGCTTTTTCTTACTTCTCCTCCAAGCTGGATAATATTAATATTAGGATTATTACAAAGTTCAAGAGCTACCCTCAGCGAAGAGGTAAGAACGGTAAGCGGTCCAAAATTAACCAGCATCCTCGCCAGATAGTGCATCGTGGTACCTGAAGCCAGTATGATGCAATCATTCTCCTGAATCAGCTGCATGGCGGCCTTCACAATCCCCTGCTTTGCTTCCACATTGATATTTTCCTTTTCATTCACGTTTTTCTCATAAGCATACCGCATATGCTTGCTGGCACCTCCATGATTCCGGAAAAGAAGGCCTAAACTCTCGAGATAAGTAAGATCCTTTCGGATCGTAACTGAAGAAACATTCAGCTTCTCGCACAAATCCTGTACAAGAACATATCCTTTTTCATCCAGTTCCTTTAATATATCATCATGTCTCGGTACTAACTTTTCCATTTTGTTCATTTCATCAAAATTATCATTTTTTTCCCAAACGTTAAAATTTCATTTATTTTCTTTTTG
>Ga0153980_1000347_pt1 | contig 21180 bp, 13 predicted proteins | sample TSGA064MetaG_FD_104722 | JGI IMG/M metagenome (GOLD analysis project Ga0153980, IMG submission 104722) | Attine ant fungus gardens microbial communities from Georgia, USA - TSGA064 MetaG | ecosystem: Host-associated > Fungi > Mycelium > Unclassified | place: USA: Georgia, Magnolia Springs State... | reverse complement strand
TAATATTTCCAAATTCTTTCAAATAAATTATTCAAAATTATCTGGCTTAAAATCTTAACTTTAAGCAAGTTCACTTATTAATACATTTTTTACTTATGAATTCAAAACCAATCAAAATAATTCTTACCGGTGCTACAGGAATGGTAGGCGAAGGTGTTTTAATGGAATGCCTTGAAAATCCTTCTGTTTCCGAGGTACTGAGTGTCAGCCGAAAACCGTCCGGAAAAAAGCATGCTAAATTGAAAGAATATCTGGTACCGGATTTCCTTGCTGTAGATCTGAATGATGAAAATCTAAAAGGCTATGATGCCTGTTTTTTCTGTGCCGGAATCAGCAGCATAGGAATGAGCGAAGAAGACTATACCAAAATCACATACGATACCACGGTGCATTTTGCAAAAGCTGTTCTTCATCAAAACCCGGGAATGGTTTTCACCTACGTTTCCGGAAGCCATACCGACAGCACGGAAAGTGGAAAAACCATGTGGGCAAGAGTAAAAGGAAAGACGGAAAATACTTTGAAAAAAATGGATTTCAAAGGAGCATATAACTTCCGTCCCGGATTTATGAAACCTGTAGACGGCCAGGTGAACGTAAAATGGTTCTTTAAGCCATTTATCTGGCTGTTTCCTGTGCTTTTACCATCAAAATCCCTGACGCTTCATGAAGTGGGAAGAGCAATGATCCATGCCGTACAGCAAGGATATCCGACATCCGTTTTAGAAATAAGGGATATTAAAAGGTTGGCTCAATGAAAGCAATGCTGAAAAGGATCTTCCTTGTCATTTTTATTTTGGGTATCCTCACCGCCATTTCAGCGTTTATGCATATACAGCCCCAATTTGGGAAACTGCCGTCCGGTGAACGTCTGGAAAGAATCAAAAAATCTCCGCATTTCAAAGATGGGGAGTTTCATAATTTTTCTGAAACTCCGACCATTGCAGAAGGTCATAGTTTTTGGGGTGAGCTTTATGAAGCGGTATTCAAACAGAATCCTAACGGAACACCTCATCATCGTATTCCTGCCAATAAAACAGATTTAAAAAACCTGCCGGCTGACAAAGATTATATTGTGTGGTTTGGTCATTCTTCGGCATTGCTGCATCTTAACGGGAAAAATATTCTTACGGATCCTGTTTTCAGAGACAATGCTTCTCCAATACCGTCATCGGTTCCTGCTTTTCAGGGAACTGCAATATATTCTGTTGATGATCTCCCACGATCATTATGATCATCTGGACTACAAAACCATTAAAGCATTGCAGCCCAAGGTGAAAAAAGTCATCTGTGGACTGGGAGTTGGAGAAGATTTTGAATATTGGGGATATCCTAAGGATAAAATTGTTGAACTGGATTGGTTTGAGAAGTATCAGGATCCCAACGGAGCACTGATTTTTAATGCAGAGCCTGCGAGACATCAATCAGGGAGAGGATTTACTCAAAACCAGACACTCTGGGCTTCTTATGTAATCCAGTCTAAGGATAAAAATTACTTTGTAAGCGGAGACGGAGGTTTTGACAAGCATTTTGAGCAGATCGGAAATAAGTATAAAAATATTGATCTGGCCATTATGGAAGATGGGCAGTACGACCCAGCCTGGCATTTTGTCCACAACCTGCCGGAAGAAATTATTAAGGCTTCAAAAGATCTTCATGCTAAAAGAATTCTGCCTTATCATAATTCTAAGTTTAATCTTGCCAAACATGACTGGAATACTCCGCTAAACGCACTTACCACCCTGGCGAAAAAAGAAAATATTCCTGTTTTGACTCCTAAAATAGGGGAAGTAGTATATCCGGATGACAGTCTTCAACGGTTCACAGAATGGTGGAAGAATTAGGGGTTGTTTTGGTTGTTGGTTGATGGTTGTTAGTGTTTAGTTGTTAGTGTTTAGGGGTTTGATTAATGTGACGTTCGGGAGTATAGGTTGGGGGTATGGAAATCTCTGATAAGGCCTTATAAATTAAATATTGAATAGAAAGTACTTATTCTTAAACATTTCTTAAGATTCCCGTAAAATGTTTAGAGATAATAAAGTTCATTTTTGCATGAAATAAAGTAAAGTAAAAATGACCAATAACTACTTCTTAAAAGGGTCTGTCATCGCCGCTTTTTTTCTTCAGGGCGGCCTCTTCGGACAAACTCTTATCCATTACTGGAATTTTAACAGCAATTCTTCGGTTTCTTCTATTACCACGCCTACTTCCACACTGGCAGGAGGATCTCTCGCTGCTATTGCAGGGGGAACAAGCGAAATAGATCCGGCAGGAGGAGTCAATCAGAATTTCGATATAGCCAATTTCAATGCCCGGAACAATGATCCTTCCGGCACACACCTAAGATTCAACAATCCCATCGGCGGAGCTTTACAGTTTTCTCTGCCTACGACGGGTTATAACAATATTATTGTAAAATTTACCACCAGAAGATCGGGTTCCGGAGCAGGAACTCAAACCTGGTCTTACTCTACTGACGGTCTTACTTTCCAGCCTTATCAAACCGTGACTCCACAGGATGCGAATCCGCAGCTGATTACCTTCGATTTTTCATCTGTTTCCGGGGTTGCAAACAATCCGAATTTTAAATTAAAAGTTGAATTTTCCGCGGGTACGGGAGGAACTGTCGGTAACAACCGTTTCGACAATTTTACAATGGATGGTTCCGCAACAGGCAGCGTCGACACCACACCGCCAACGGTTTCTTATCTTCCCAGCAACAACACAAATAATGTATCAGGCACTGTAAATCCTACCCTTTCTTTCAATGAAAATGTAAGACAAACAGACAATTCCGCGATCACCGATTCTAATGCACAAAATCTTGTAGAATTCCGTTTAGGAAATGCTTCAGGTACTCCCGTTCCCTTTACCACCACATTCAGTAATAATAAAATCACTGTAATTCCAACAGCCAGTTTAGTTCCCAATCAATCATATTATCTAGCTTTAAAGCCCAATACCGTTGAAGATTTCAGCGACAATGGAGTGACGTCAGTAACATCAACAGTGTTTACCACAGCCGGAACATCAGTTTCCCTGGACAGAAATTTTATTACGGTCAATGAGAATGCAGGGACTTTAAGCTTTAAAATTAATGTTAGTAATCCTTCGACATCCAGTGTCAACCTGGTGGTAAAACCGGCTCCGTTCAGTACTGCAGACAGCAGTGATTTTACATTCAGCAGCCAAACCATCAATATCACTCCTTCTGCGACGAGCTATACGGTAAACATTCCGATTATTGATGATACCTTGGAAGAGCAGAGTGCCGAATATTTTGTATTAAGTCTTGAAAATCCTGTAGGCACTACTATTACCGGCGATAATACAGCAACGGTTTATATCGTTGATAATGATAAAGCTGCACCGGTTCCTTCCCATCAGATCCAGCTGAATTATCTCGGAAGTTTTGACCCATCAGGAAACAGTACCAGTTCTACGGAAATTGTGGTGCATGATCCTGCCACCCAGCGGTTATTTACGATCAGCTCACTGACTGATGTTTTTGATATTATCAATTTCAGTACTCCTGGCTCTCCATCTATCATTAGAACAGTTAATATGGCTCCTTATGGCGGAATTACAAGTATTGCCGTGAAAAACGGGATTATTGCAGCGGCTTCCCCTAATGCCAATCCACAGCAGAACGGTTCTGTCGTTTTTTTTGACATCAATGGAAATTTCCTGAAACAGGTTACTGTTGGAGCATTACCCGACATGGTCACTTTCAGTCCGGATGGCACCAAGGTGATTACCGCCAATGAAGGTGAACCGAATGATGCTTATACTGTAGATCCGGAAGGAACCATCAGTATTATTGACATCTCCGGAGGCATAGGAAGTCTTGGTCAAAGCAACGTAACGACACTTAATTTTAATAATTTTGAATCACAGCTAGCTGCTTTAACCGCTACCGGATTACGAAAGGTAAGAAACAACAATACCCTTTCCCAGGATCTGGAACCAGAATATATTACCGTAAGTGCAGACAGTCAGAAAGCCTGGGTAACCCTTCAGGAAAACAATGCCGTCGCTGAAGTCAATCTTGCTACAAAAACAATCACCAGCATATGGGGACTGGGTAAAAAAGACATGAGTCTTCCCGGAAACGGATTCGATGCGTCTGATAATAACGGAGAGATTCTGATTGCCAACTGGCTTGTAAAAACCTATTATACTCCGGATGCGGTGCAAAACTATAAAATAGGAAACACCAACTATATTGTAACCGCTAATGAAGGTGATGAAAAGGATCTTGCCGGTTTCAGTGAAAGAACAACGGTCGGAGCAAACGGGTATGCTTTAGATCCTGTTCTTTTCCCAAATGCTGCTGTTTTAAAAGCTTCTCACAATCTGGGAAGATTCAGGGTAACCAATGTCAATGGAAACACGGATGGCGACGCTGAATTTGAAGAAATCAATGCATTGGGAGCCCGTTCATTTTCAATCTTCAATGCAGACACCAAACAAATTGTTTACGACAGCGGAGACCGTTTTGAACGGTATATTGCAGCCTATCATCCTTTAATTTTCAATGCTGACAATGAAGCTAACGGTGCTAAAAACAGAAGCCGTGCAAAAGGACCTGAGCCGGAAGGAGTAGCACTAGCGACGATCAATGGACAGACGTATGCATTTATTACCTTAGAAAGAACCGGTGGTGTCATGGTCTATAATATCACAGATCCCAACAGCCCGACTTTTACAGATTACAAACATTCCCGTTCCACTTCAGCTTACGGAGGCGACAACGGGCCGGAAGGAATTACCTATATAGCTCCTGAAAACACCACAACCGGAAAAGGATATGTGATCGTTGCCAATGAGATCAGCGGAACCTTATCTATATTTGAAGTCACATCTTCTCCTACTTTAGCAACCGGAGAAACAAAAACTGAAAAAGCAACCTTCAATGTATTCCCTAATCCTGTAGCTAAAGGAAACACGTTGTACTTCAACAGAGTTCAGGATTATGAATTGTATGATATGTCTGGTAAATTAATCGGAAAAGAGAAAAATGCTCTGACGATCAATACATCACAACTCTCTACAGGAGTTTATCTCGTAAAAACTTCGGAAGGACAGATTAAGAGAGTCATTATAAAGTAGAATTAAATATTGAGTCCATCGCAAAGCTCCGGAAATTCCGGAGCTTTTTTTTGATTATCATCATTTAGCTAACCGATTAGGCAATAAAAAACCCTGAAAGATTTACTCTCAGGGTTTATATTTTATACTTTACTTATGATTTTGGAGGTTCTTCTTTCGAAGTCTCTGAAGTCATATCATCAAAATTTTTGTGCTCTTTTTTCTCGATTACTTTTACAATTTCCTTTTGTACTTCTTCAGGTTTTCCTTTAAGGTATTCGGGTAAATTCAGTCCGGCCATATTAAAAAGATCGTTAAGAGGCGGTACAGATTTCATCATGCCGGAAACAAAATTAGAGGTTGAGGTTCCGCCATCCTGTCCGTTACCGCTATCCCAAACCGTAATTTTATCGATCTTAATATTTTTAACGGCTTCTACCTGGGTTTTTACCAATTCAGGAAGCTTTTCAATTAATAACAACTGGAAGGCACTGTTGGTATCACCACCCGCAGCCTGTATTATTCTGTCATATCCTTCTGCCTGCTTCGTCAGGATCTCATACAAACCTTTTGCTTCAGCTTCCATTTTTGCAAAAATAGCATCTGCCTCTCCTTTGGCCTGTACCCGAATCTTTTCGGCTTCCGCCTGTGCATCAATAATCGCTTTCTGTTTTGCAATTTCTGCATGAACGACGATATTGGCCTGTTGTGTAGAACGTTCTCTCTCAGCTCTTGCTGTTTCTGCTTTCTGTTCAGCAAGATAGGATTCTTCCAAAGATCTTGCCGCCTGTACTTTTTCTGCTGCGGTAGCAATTCTTAATGCTTCCGCCTCTTTTTCTCTTCTTTCGGCATCAGAATTGGCAATGGTAATTTTGGCTTCATTCTCTCCTTTTACTGCGATTGAGTTGGCTAATGAAGTGGCAATACGGGCTTCTTTTGCAGCCTCTGCCTTACCAATGGCTTCATCTTTACCTGCTGCGGCAATACTTACTTCTCTGTCTTTTTGCGTAATGGCAATTTTTACGTCTCTGTCTCGCTGCGTTTCTGCAATCTGCGTATCTTTTTCTCTGTCTGCGATGGCCTTTCCGGTTTCCCCGATTTTGGTTTGTTCAGCTACACTGATGATCGCTTCGTTAATCGCTTTTGCCGCCGCTTCTTTTCCTAATGCTTCAATATATCCGGATTCATCTCTGATATCCGTAACGTTCACGTTAATTAATTTTAATCCTATCTTCTTTAATTCATTGTCCACATTTTTAGAAATATTATCCAAAAATTTATCCCTGTCTGAATTAATTTCTTCAATAGTCATCGTTGCAATCACCAAACGAAGCTGCCCGAAAAGAATGTCTTTAGAAAGCTCCTGAATCTGCTCCGGAACAAGTCCCAGCAAACGTTCTGCAGCATTTCCCATAGAATCCGGTTCTGTAGAAATAGCAATCGTAAATCGGCAGGGCACATCTACACGGATGTTCTGTCTGGATAACGCATTGGTAAGATTGGCTTCAATAGAAATGGGTTTAAGGTCCAGATACGCATAATCCTGAATAACAGGCCATACAAAAGCTCCTCCTCCATGGATACATTTCGCAGAGCTTCCACCGGTTTTACCGTAAATCACTAAAATTTTATCCGAAGGACATCTTTTATACCTCGAAATAAGGGCTAAAAATGTGACGAATAGCACCAGTGCAATGACTAGTGTAAGAATAAGACTTCCTGGAATTTCCATATATAGTTTATAAAAGTTGATAACGTATTAAATTTCAGCAACGACAAGCACTTCGTCATAGATATAGATCACCCGGACAGAATGACTGGACGGAATGTTTTCTTCTGATTCTGTCATCGCCTGAAGCTCATGATTGGCTCCGTTTACAGAAATCAGAATCTTTCCTTTTCCACTCATTTTAGCCGGAATGGTAAGGTACACTTCTCCCACTCTTCCGATCAGATTCTCCATTTTAAAGGTATTGTCTTCGGTGAGTTTTAAGATCTGAAGGATCAGAATAAAAAACAGAAAGATAAATCCGGCCCCAACCACCACTGAAATAAAGATCAAAAGGGTTTTGTTGCCTACCGAATTATAAAATGCGACTCCGCTCCATCCGAATCCCAGCAAAAAATTAATAAGATTTCTAAAAGAGAATAATTGAAAAGGAGTGTCAGAGTGTCCTGTATCACTGTTAAAATCCGCATGAATACCATCTCCGTGATGACCTCCTATAAAAGTAAGGATGGTTTGGATTAAAAATATCAGGCTGGCTGCTAAAGCAATATACCAAAAGCCCTGATTAAGCGGCTCCAGGTTTTGAAGAAATCCGAACATAATTTGTGCGTTTTCTCAAATATAATTAAAAAAAACGACATTTTAAATTAAAAACAACAAAAAAACCTATTATTTAATATAAAGTATATCTTCTTAATTGACGAGAATATTGTAAAGTTTGTGCTGTAAAAAATAAAGTTTCAAAATGACGAAATGGGATCAAAATAAATTGATCAACAATTGATCATCTCCATAAAAAAAGACAGACTTAAAAGCCTGTCTTTAAAAAATATATCTGTTGTATTTTTTACTCTACGTTAATTACTTTCTGAATTTCAGGAGCATGCTGTTTGATGGTATTCTCCACTCCCAGTTTCAGGGTAGAAAAATTCAGTGAGCAGCCTGAACAGTTTCCTAAAAGTCTAACGAAAACCTGATTATCCTTCACATCGATAAGTTCAATATCTCCACCGTCTTTATTAAGGAACGGACGAATGCTTTCCAATCCTTCCATTACTCTTGTTACGGTATCTTCGTGTTTTATATTTGTTTCCATATTTTCTTCAGTTCAATTCGGTTTTTTTTCAATGTACTTGAAAAATTATTTTTTTGCCTTTGGCGAGCATCCTGCCATGGTTGTAATTTTTACAGCTTCTGTAGGCGGAAGGCTCTTATTTCTTTCCACAAGGCTTTCGATCATTTTACGGGCAGTATCTGTATAGATTTCTGTAATTTTGGAATTTTCCTGCAAAGCAGCCGGTCTTCCGACATCTCCTGCTTCCCTGATGCTTTGGATCAGAGGAATCTCTCCCAATACAGGAATTCCCAAATCTTCTGCTAAATATTGCGCTCCCTGGTTTCCAAAGATATAATATTTATTGTCAGGCAATTCTTCCGGCGAAAAATACGCCATATTTTCGATTAATCCAAGAACCGGAATGCTGATACTTTCCATCTGGAACATCGCAATCCCTTTTCTAACGTCTGCCAATGCAACGTGCTGAGGCGTACTCACGATAACTGCACCGGTTACAGGAACTTCCTGAATAATGGATAAATGGATATCTCCTGTTCCCGGAGGAAGATCGATCAGTAAAAAGTCTAATTCTCCCCAATCTGCATCTCTAATCATCTGGTTTAATGCTTTTGAAGCCATAGGACCTCTCCACACTACCGCCTGATTAGCTCCTGAAAAATATCCTATTGAAAGCATTTTCACACCATAATTTTCAATAGGTTTCATCAGATTTTTTCCGTTTACTTCTACTGAAATTGGCTTCTGTCCTTCTGTATCAAACATGGTAGGAACAGAGGGTCCGTAGATGTCAGCGTCTAACAATCCTACTTTGAAACCCATTTTCGCTAACGTTACGGCCATATTTGCAGCAACGGTAGATTTTCCCACTCCTCCTTTTCCGGAAGCGATGGCAATAATATTTTGAATTCCTGGAATTTGTTTTCCTTTTATCTGGCTTAGCTGGATTTCGCTTGGCTCCGGAGAAACAATCTTAAGTTTTAAGTTAATGTTTTCCCCAAACTCGCTTGCAAAAGCCTGCTTCATGGCAGCCTCAAGCTTTTTTTTCTCATGCATTGCAGGCGAATGGGCGGTCATGTCGATATACACATCGTTGCCCATTACTTGAAAATTACTTACTAAGTCGTCTACTTCTATCTCTTTAAGGAAATCCTGAACCTTTTCTTTCGTCAACATATAAATATAAATTGTTCACAAATTTACGGAAATTTTACCTATTTAGAATAAGTAAAATCAAGTATTGAGAAAATCGATAGCGACTCCAACAAAATTACAGGAGCTAAAACATTTCATTTAATAATCAATTAATTAGAAATAATACCGTTTAATTAGCCCTGTTTTTCTCATCAAATTTTACATTTCGGTCTGCTCCTTTTATCTTTTTATTTCCAAAGTTATAAGTAAGCGAAACGGTAAGCGCTCTGGAATCATAATAATTATCAAAAAAATGGGTAGAATCCTGGTAATAGATTTCTCCGTTGCTTTTGGCCTGCTTAAAAATATCGGATACATAGATGTTCATCTGAAGATCTTTATTCATCATATTCAATTTTACTCCGGACGTAAAATTTCCGACAAAGTAAGAATAGGTATTTCCTAAACTTGAAGGAAGGCGGAACCAGTAGTTGATGAAAAGCTGAACTGTTTTATCCTTATGTAAAGAAAAATTATTCTGAATATTGAAAACGGTACTGTTTCCTTTTCTAGAGGCTGCATCTGTCGCAAAAACCTGAGTTTTCATATAAGAAAAGTCTACAGAATAATTAGTCTCCCAAAATTTAAACAATGTATCGGAATAACTCAGGGAAATTCCTGTACTGTTTTTATTAAAAAAATTATAGAAATTACTTACCTTATTTTCATCTTCTAATCTAACAAGCTGGCCGAATGCATTAAGCTCTCTCTGAAAATAAGCCGAAGCAGAGAGCTTTCCTTTATAGATATAAGAAATTTCAAAATTATGATTGATAGAAGGACTTAAAGCCGGGTTTCCTGAATAGTACGAATTGATATTGGTATACCAGCGAAATGGATTGATCGCACGGAAGCCGGGTCTGTTTATCCTTTTCGAATAATTAATGCCAAAGGTGTTATTTTCATTGGATTTATAAGTTAAATAAGCTGTTGGGAAAAACTTTCCGTAAGAATTTTCTGTACTCTGACCGGAAGAAACCGAGTTTCCGTTTACAGTAGAATATTCATAGCGGAGTCCTGCTTTTACAGACCATTTGTCATTGAATTGCTTTTCTAAACTGATATAGGCAGCGTAGTTTTTCTCATTATATTCAAACAGGTTGCTTCTCTGAGGATCTGTAATATAGCTGCCTCCGGTAAGATTTTGATATTTAATATCAGAATTATTATCAAAATTGGTGAATTTAATACCAGCTTCTGTTTTTGCAAATGTATACGGAAGGGTAAGATCTGTCTGGGCAGAATAAATTTTGTAATCTAATTCAGAAGGAGTTTTTACGACATACGAATTTCCTGAAGTATCTTTAGTGGTAAAATCAATATTGCTCTGCGGCGAATTAGAAAAATAATTCCCAGTGATGCTCAGTTTATTATTCAGCTTTCCAAATGTAATATCATAATAAGCGCTTATCGTATTCTGCTTATTTTCAGTCCGGTGCTCCGCATATGTAGACAAAGTATTGGTATAGTTTCCATGTTGAAAATAATCAGAAGTATTGGTAATATCCATTCCTGAATGCCCGAATCCGTAATCAAAAACAATTCCTATAATAGACTTTTTACTGAGTTGATAGTCTAAAGTAAAATTAACACCCGCACCGTTCCAAAAATCTCTTCTGTCGTCTGAACTGGCTAATCCGTCCGGACCTATAATCTTATAGTTTTCATAAGAATGCTTCTGGCTGTCATACTGTCTTAATTTCAATGAAGAACGGAGCTTTTCATTTTGATAATTAACTGAAGCGGAATTAGAAAACCCTGCATAAGTAGTCTGTAAAAGACTGGTTGTCAAACTTCCGTTCCAACCCAGATTCTGATTTTTCTTTAAAACAATATTGATGAGACCGCTGTTTCCCTGCGCTTCATATTTTGCGGGAGGAGACGTGATCACTTCTATCCTTTCAATATTTTCGGATCTGATGCTTTTTAGATAATTAATGAGCTCACTTCCGGAAAGATTCAGCATTCTTTCATTAATCATCACTGCTATTCCGCTTTTCCCGACCATAGAAACTCCTGTATTCTCATCTACTCTTATCATCGGAGTATTTCCCAGAGCTTCTACCCCGTCTATTCCCTGGGAAGCAATAGAATTGGATATATTGTAGATCAGGCGGTCTGATTTTCTTTCAATCAGTTTTTTCCTGGCCGTAAGGGCGATTCCTTCAATCTGTTTTTCTTCTTTTTTTTCAATATAAAAATCTTTTTCTGCATCCCCGGTTACTGTAATGGTTGTATTCAACAGTTCGGTTCCATCCTGTATCAATCTGATGTTGTAATTTCCATTTTCAGAAAGGCTAAGGGTATATTTTCCTTTTTCATCAGAAATAGTGGTATGTTTCGTTTTATCTTTAACTGCCATAATCTCGATGTATGAAGCCGCCCTTCCCTCTCTGGCAATTTTGCCGGTAATACGCTGCGAAAAAGCTAAAATAGGAAGAAGCAGTACAATGGAAAATAGGGTTCTTGTCATGGTATCGTTTCTATTAAGACAATGCTACTGTTTCTTTTATTACATTTTACAGGGCCCATTTTTTTCAATATATTCGCCAGCATAAATTATCGTATGAAAAAAAGTCTGGTTATATTTTCCTTATTTATTGCTCAGATCGTGTCCTCCCAAAACTATTCGCAGTATGTAAATCCTTTTATAGGAACCGGAGGTCACGGACACACTTTTCCCGGAGCTATCGTTCCTTTCGGAATGGTACAGCTTTCTCCTGACACCAGAATAGACGGGAGCTGGGACGGATGCAGCGGTTACCATTATTCAGATTCCGTGATCTATGGTTTTTCTCATACCCATCTTAACGGAACCGGGGTTTCTGATTATGGAGATATTATGCTGATGCCTACGATGGGAAATCCCAGCTTGAATCATAAAGACTATTCTTCAAAATTTTCCCACAAAAATGAGAAAGCAACAGCTGGATTTTATGCGGTCAAACTTGATAAAAGCAATATTGATGTCCGGCTTACCACCACCAAAAGAGTCGGATATCACGAGTATACTTTTAACAGCTCAGGAAATGCCAATATTATATTAGACCTAAACCACCGGGATAAGCTGCTAGAAGGAGAAGTGAGGGTGATTGATGACAAAACCATAGAGGTTTTCAGACGAAGTGAAGCCTGGGCCACCAACCAATACATTTATGCACGCATTGAGTTTTCAAAACCAATGAAAATCTCTAAAAAAGACGTGAATGGAAAACAGAAAAGCAATCTGTATACAGGAACCAGACTGGCCCTGGCCTTTTCAACAGCGGTAAAAAAAGGAGAGAAAATTAATGTAAAAGTTTCTGTTTCACCAACGGGTTATGAGGGAGCTACCAAAAATATGCTGGAAGAAGGAACATCGAATGATTTTACAACGATACAAAAACAGGCCGAAGCTGACTGGAACAAAGAACTCTCAAAAATTGAAGTACAATCAGCCGACAAAGATAAACTGAGCGTATTTTATACGGCATTATACCATGTTTTCACCCAGCCCAATATCAATATGGATGTTGACGGAAAATACAGAGGCCGCGACAATAAGTTCTACACTGCAAAAGGATTCGATTATTATTCGGTATTTTCTCTCTGGGATACCTTCCGGGGTGCTCATCCTCTTATGATGTTAATCGACAGAAAAAGAACGGCAGATTTTATTAATACTTTCATTAAACAATATGAACAGGGCGGCAAACTTCCGGTATGGGAACTGGCCTCCAATGAAACAGAATGCATGATAGGCTATCACGCAGTTTCTGTGATTGCTGATGCCATGGCTAAAGGAATCCGGGGATTCGATTATCAAAAAGCATTTGAAGCGTCTAAAAATTCTGCTATGCTGGATATTTTCGGGTTGAATGCTTACAAACAAAATAATTACATCAGTATAGACGATGAGCATGAAAGTGTTTCCAAAACGGTAGAATATGCCTATGATGACTGGTGTATTGCCCAAATGGCTAAAATTTTAGGTAAAAAAGAGGATTACCAGTATTTTATGAAACGCTCTCAGAACTGGAAAAACCTGTACAATCCTAACAACGGCTTTATGCAACCGAGAAAAAACGGAAACTGGTATGAACCGTTTGATCCGCGTGAAGTCAATAACAACTATACGGAAGGAAACGCCTGGCATTATTCTTATTCTGTGCAGCAGGATATTCCGGGATTGATTGCGGCTCATGGAGGGAAAGAAAAATTTGAACAATTCATTGATGCTATTTTCTCCGCTTCTGATACAACTACAGGCAGGGAACAGGTAGATATCACGGGTTTAATGGGACAGTATGCCCAGGGAAATGAACCGAGCCATCATATTGCCTATCTGTACAACTTTGTGGACAAACCTCAAAAGACAGACGAAAAAATCAGGTATATTCTTGATAACTTCTATAAAAATACGCCGGATGGACTGATCGGAAATGAAGACTGCGGACAGATGAGCGCATGGTATGTTTTAAGCTCAATGGGAATCTATTCTGTAACCCCCGGAAAACCGGAGTGGGAAACGACAACTCCTTATTTTGATGAAATTAAAGTCCATCTTGAAGACGGCACTACAAAAACGATTACTAAAAGTACAGATAAAGCTGAGCTCCGAAAGCTTGGTTTTGAAAATGTAAAGCCTGCAAAAGATTTCAGCTATACCCAGCTCACCACTTCACCTGTCATTGCAGCCGACCGTATTTTTGATTTTTCCACCAAAGTGGTAATTACTCCGCTCGATCCAAAAGACAAGGTGTATTATATGACCATGGACGCAGGTGATGCAAATGTGAGAAAAACGTTTACCCCCTACAAAGGTCCGTTCGTCATCAATAAAACGACTCAGGTTCATGCATATTCGGAAAGAAAAGGAGAGAAAAGTTCAGTGACGGTTGCGCAATTTAACAGAAGACCCAATCATTGGGATATTACGGTGAATGCAACGCCTACTCCACAATATACCGCAGGTGGAAAATTAGCGCTTATCGACGGCATCAGCGGAAGTGAAAACTGGAGAAAAGGTGAATGGCAAGGCTACCAGGGACAAACTTTTGAAGCGATTATTGATCTTCAGTCTCCACAGCAATTTACGCAGTTATCTTCTACATACCTTCAGGACAGCAGGGCGTGGATCCTGATGCCCTCAAAAGTGGAATATTATGCATCGATGAACGGGAAAGATTTTATCCTTCTGAAAACGGTTGACAATACGGTTGATCCAAAAGATGAAAAAGTTCAGACCAAAGATTTCGCAACAGAGATTCTGCCTACTGAAGCACGATACATCAAAGTAAAAGCCTACCATTTTGGAAAACTTCCGGAGTGGCACCAGGGCGCCGGCGGCGAATCTTATATTTTCGTGGATGAAATTTCCGTGAAATAAAAAACAGGATCTTTACTAAAAAACGACCTCTTTTCCGGTGAAAGAGGTCGTTTTTTATTTTGAATCGTTCTTATTCTTATTATTCTATTTCTGAATTTCCTGTAAGCTTAATTACACTCCTTCATTATTGACCATTGACTAGCATACGCTACATTAATAATTCTTTATTTACATATCTCCACCATGGCTTTCCAGCTGTCCTTCCCATTTCGAAACAGCCGAAGTCGCTAATGCATTTCCTAATACATTGGTCATACTTCTTCCCATATCACAGAAGTGGTCAATAGGCAGGATCAAGGCAATTCCTTCCGGAGGAATTCCAAACATGGAACAGGTCGCTACAATAATTACAAGAGAAGCCCTTGGAACTCCCGCAATTCCTTTTGAAGTCAGCATTAATACCAACAGCATGGTAATCTGTTGGCCAAGTGTCATTTCAATTCCATAAATCTGAGCGATAAAGATGGATGCAAAAGTCATATACATCATACTTCCATCCAGGTTAAAAGAATATCCCAGCGGAAGAATAAAAGATACTACTCTGTTATTACACCCGAATTTTTCTAATTCTTCAACCAGTTTCGGAAATACAGCTTCCGAACTTGTTGTGGAGAAAGCGATCAGTAAAGGAGCTTTGATTCTTCTTAATAATTCAAAAAGACGGTTTCCTAAGATAAAATATCCTACCAGTAAAAGAACCAGCCAGAGTACTCCTAATGCAAAGAAAAAGTCTCGCAGATAGATCGCATATACTTTAAAAATTTCAAAACCGTTGGTGGCTACTACTGCAGCAATCGATCCCAACACTCCAAATGGCGCAAACCACATGATGTATCCAACCATTTTAAGGATGGCATGAGCAACGATATCAAATAATTTCACCACAGGTTTAGCATATTCATCTCCCAGGTTTGCCAGGGCAATCCCAAACATAATAGAGAATACTACAATCTGCAGTACCTCATTGGTAGCGAAAGCTTCAAATAAACTTTTAGGAATGACATGTTTCACAAAATCTTCAAGAGAGAATCCTTTGCTGCTTTTCAGGAGATCTTCTGCAGATGCAGCATCCTGGATTGGCAATTTCGTAATGTGTCCCGGTTCCAGCCAGTTAACCAGCATTAATCCAATAAAAAGAGAAACTAAAGAGGCCGAAATAAACCACAGCATTGCTTTTGTGCCTACTCTTCCGATCATTTTGATATCGCTCATTTTAGCAATTCCTACCACCAGTGTGGTAAAAACCAATGGTGCGATAATCATTTGTACCAGTCTGATAAAAACAGTGCCCAGCAGTTTTATATTCTTAGAAAACGGTTCTGCACTTTCAGGATATTGCAGATGCACCATCCCCCCAATGCCTACCCCTAAGATAAGCGCAATAATAATTGCTATAAACAGTTTATTTTGTCCTTTCATATAAATAGTTCAAGTTTCGCAAATATAATAGTTTTTCAATTGGTGTCAGATTTTATTAAAATCAGGTTAACGCTATGTTACATTTATGATCCGATAAAATTAAATGCCTGATTCCTAAAATATTGTAAAAAATTAAAGAAATATTTCTCTGGTATTTATTATTTTGGTACAAATTTTATTATTACATTTGATTGTATTAACAACATTAATAAATATACAATATGAAAAAAACTATCGCAATGGCTGCATTGGCTATAGCTGTATCATTTGGAGCTGTTTCTTGTAAAAAGAAAGTTTCTGATGCTGACCTTCAAACTCAAGCTACAACTGTAGTAACCTCTAATCCTGGTGCTTCTGTAGAAGTAAAAGACGGAGTTGCTCATTTAAGCGGAACGTTCCCTGACCAGCAATCTAAAGATGCTATGATCACTCAGTTAAAAGCTATCAAAGGAGTAAAAGAGGTTATGGATATGTCTACAATCGCTGCTCCGGCTCCGGTTGCTCCCGTAACTACAACTTCGGCTGTAGATCCTGTAGTTCAGAAAAAAGTTCAGGATGCTGTTAAAGATTTCCCAACCGTGAAAGTAGAAGTAGTAAACGGTGAATTAACGCTTACCGGAAATGTTTCTAAAGAACAGGCCAGAAAAATCAAACAATCTGTAGATGCTTTAAAAGCTGGAAAAGTAAATTATAATTATACTGTAAAATAAGGAGAGATGAGCACATTACAAGATAAATATTCAGGTGTAATTACTGCAGCTCAGTCTGCGGGAATTGCAAATCTTCAGGTTCAGGAGCAGGATGGTATTCTGTATGTTTCCGGTAATGCTTCGAATACTGCCGCAAAAGATGCAGTTTGGAATGCACTGGGAGCAATAGATTCTACCTATTCAGCTTCAGACATCAATCTTGACGTACAGGTTGCAGGGTTGGCTGCAGGAGCTTCTCTTACAGTAGCTACTGACGAATCTAACCTTAACATCAGACAAGAGCCTTCTACGGAAGCAGCTGTTGTAGGAAAAGCAGCGAAAGGTGCTTCTGTAACATTAATCGAGCAGACTTCTGACGATTGGTGGAAAGTAAAAAATGCTGATGGACAGGAAGGATATGCCTATTCAAGATATTTGAAAGCATAATACTTTTTAAAATCAACGATTAAATATGAACATCCCTTTGCAGGGATGTTTTTTTTTATACTTTTACGCCTCGGAAAAAAACTATTCATGAAAAAAATCTTACTGCTGTGGATCCTTATATGCAATATCATCATTTTAAATGCTCAAAAATTAAGTATTGATGGAAAAGTAGCAGATTTTGACAAAAAACCTATAGAAAATGCCACGGTTTATCTTTTAAAACAAAAAGATTCATCCATCATCAATTATACAGCAACCAATAAGGAAGGTAAATTTTCATTAAAAATTGATGCACTGACCGAGCCTTCTATTTTAAAGATTGACGCTGAAAAGCTGACCTCCTATTCCAAAAAATTTGAAAACATAGATAAATCCTTGTCTTTGGGGGATGTGGAACTTGAAAAAAGTACGGTTTTTAATATTGATGAGGTAAAAATTACTGTTTCTCCTGTAAAAATTAAAAAAGATACTATCGAATTTAATGCATCCTCTATCAAAGTACGACCGGACAGTAAGATTGAAGAACTTTTGAAGCAAATTCCCGGTGTGGAAGTCAGTAATGACGGCAAGATTACCGTTAACGGAAAAGAAGTGGATCAGATCATGATCAATGGAAAACCATTTTTTGATAAGGATGGTAAAGTGGCTTTACAAAACCTTCCGGCAGATCTCATTAAAAATATCCAGTTTACCACCACCAAAACCAAAGAGGAAGAATTAAGCGGAAAAACGCCTAAATCCAACAATACCACCATCAATTTTAATATTGATGAAAAGAAAAACAAAGGTCTAATTTCCAGGCTTACCATTGGATATGGTTCTGACAAGCGGTATGAAGGAAGCGGGCTGGTAAGCTATTTTAAAAATGACACGAAGATCAGTCTTCTGGCTTCATCCAATAACATCAACTCACAAGGGTTTTCCAGTGATGAGGTTTTCGACAGCATGGGACAGGGCAGAAATTCATGGATGATGCAGGGCGGTACTGTTACCACATCTGGAGGTAACACCTATTATATGCAAGGTGGCGGCGGCAATAAAGGAATCAACAGATCAACGACTATAGGATTCAGTTATAGTGATAAGTTCGGGAAAGATGCAGACTTGGACACCTTCAGTCTGATGCACAGTGATTCTAATCTTGAAACACGGTCTAAAGTATCCAGAACAACACTTTTGCCGGCCAATACGTTACAGACCAATTCTGAAAGCAATGGTAAAAATGATTCCAGACAATATAATTTTGATACTTCTGTAAAAATAAAACTGGATTCTCTGACCAGTATTTATATTTCGCCTTCTTTTTCAAAATCCAAAGGATATAGTTTCAACAATTCCAAATCAGCTACTTTAAGGGATAATATCCTTCTGAATGAAAGTGATTCCTACAGCAGTGTTGATTCAGAAAGCAATTCTTTCAGTCCTAATATTTATTTTTCAAAAAAATTCAAAAAAAAGGGCCGTGTAGTTTCTGCGAATATTAACAGTTCGATCTCCGAATCTAAAACGAATAATCTCAACAAATCTGAAAATATATTTTATAAAGGTTCAGATTCTAATGACAACCGAAATCAACGGGCTAATAATAAAACCCAGAATAACAACTACAGATTTACGACTTCCTATTCGGAGCCTATCACAGATTCCTTGAATATTACAGCTAATGTCAGCTATGATGCAAAGATTTCCCGTGATATGAGAGATGTGAATGATTTTGATGATGCTACAGGCCAGTATTCTAAATACAATGTGCCGCTATCAACCCGTATGAACCAAAACATTAACAAATTTTCTCCGGAGCTTTCTCTGGAACTCAACAAAAAGAAAATTAATCTATGGGCATCGGTGAATCTTGATATTACGGATATGAAAATCAATTCTACCTTCAATGCAAAGCAATATGATCTGCAGAAAAACTTTGTATTGCCCGGATATAATCTGAACTTCCAATATGAATTTTCCCAAAATAAAAGACTGAGCATTTACCATTACGCCGATTACAATATTCCCAGTGCAGAGCAGCTGACTCCTTATGAAGACACCTCGAATCCTTTGATAACTTATCGTGGAAATCCTGATCTGAAAAACACATGGACCAACCGGACGTATCTTTATTTTAATAACTTCAATATCGTAAAAAACATCAGCTACTATTTCAATGTTGGTTTCACTTACGGAAATAATGATATTATCAATTATTCTACCTATGATAATTCGGGAAAACAGGTCGTAACGTATGATAATGTAAGTGGGAATAAAAGTGTTAACGCAGGCGGAAGTTTCAGCAAAACGTTTAAATGGAAAACCAACAAACTCACCATCAGTCCGAAATTTAATATGAATTATGGCTACAACAGAAACTTTATCGATGGACAGCAATTTATCAGTAATACATACAGCCTTAATCCGGGATTAAATGTTACCTATGAAATCAAGGATAAGATGACCATAAAACCTTCTTACAGGCTTGGATACAATTTTTCAAATTATACCAATTCCGGTATCGCCAATGTAAATACCGCTAACCAGGCTTTAAAACTTGAGCTGACTAATTATGTATTTCAAAGCAAATTTGTATTTGGAAATGATTTTGAATACAATACAAGCTCGAATATTGCACCTGGTTTTAAAAAGGATTTTTATTTCTGGAATACCAGCTTAGGCTATTCATTTTTCAAGAAACAGTTTACTGCGAAAGTAAAAATCTATGATATACTGAATCAAAACCAAAGCGTGAAAAGAACGATCACCAATTCTTATTTCGAAGACCGGGAAGATCTTATTTTAAAGCGCTATGTGATGTTTTCTCTCAGCATGAAACTGAACAAATTTGCCGGAAAAAAAATGCAATAACTCCAATATTGGGCTCAATACTGATCAAACGGCTGGAATTTCTCCAGCCGTTTTTCTGTGATGACTAATTTTCATTACAAGATCCTTTATAGAAAGTACGTCAGAACTATTTTTATTTTTAAATTAGCCACAAATTTAATTTATGAAAATCCACATTTCTATTGTATTTATTTTCTTCTTTATTTTTGGAAGTTCACAAAACACACCGCCAAAGGACAGTTTTGTGAAAGATAATTTTACAAAAAAAGAATTTTATATCCCGATGCGTGATGGTGTCAAGCTTTTTACAGCGGTGTATATTCCCAAAGATATTTCCACCAAGAACAAATATCCCTTCCTGATGCAGAGAACCTGCTACAGCATTGCTCCATATGGTGAAAATGAATACAAAACCAAAATAGGTCCGAATGCTTATCTTATGAAAGACAAGTATATTTTCGTTTATCAGGATGTGCGTGGAAGGTATATGAGTGAAGGAACCTTTACCAACATGACTCCACAGGTGGAAAGAAAAACCAAAAAAGATGTGGACGAAAGTACAGACACGTATGATACGATTGACTGGCTGCTTAAAAATGTGAAAGACAATAATGGTAAAGTAGGACAATTCGGGACTTCTTATCCAGGTTTTTATACTGCAGTAGGAGTTTTGGCGGAGCATCCCGCTCTGGTAGCCTCTTCACCTCAGGCACCTATTTCTGATTTCTGGAATGACGATTTTCTTCACAACGGAAAATTCATGCTAGGATATTTCAGAACATTTCCTGTTTTTGGCATTCAGAAAACTCAACCTGAAAAAGAAGCCTGGTACAAAGATTCTTCCGTAAAAACAACCTCAGAAGATGGTCTTAAATTTTACAGAGAAATGGGAACATTAAAGGATGGATATGAAAAATATTATAAAAATAATTTCTTCATGACAGAGATTATGAACCATCCGAACTATGATGAATACTGGCAGAAAAGAAGTCTTTTACCTCATCTTAAAAACATCAATCATGCGGTGATGACTGTAGGAGGATGGTTTGATGCAGAAGATCTGTCCGGACCTTTAAACATTTATAAAACGATTGAAAAAACAAGTCCTAAAGCTAAAAATACAATTGTAATGGGACCTTTTTCTCATGGCGGATGGTCTCAGGAGCAGGGAAAGCATTTTCATAATCAGATTTATTTTGGCGACAGCATTGCAACTTATTATCAGAAAAATATTGAAACTAAATTTTTCAACCATTACCTGAAAGGAAATACCAAGCAGGATGCCGGACTTCCTGAAGCAATGATGTATGATACCGGAACAAAAGAATGGAAAGAATTT
>Ga0153980_1000346_pt1 | contig 21226 bp, 19 predicted proteins | sample TSGA064MetaG_FD_104722 | JGI IMG/M metagenome (GOLD analysis project Ga0153980, IMG submission 104722) | Attine ant fungus gardens microbial communities from Georgia, USA - TSGA064 MetaG | ecosystem: Host-associated > Fungi > Mycelium > Unclassified | place: USA: Georgia, Magnolia Springs State... | reverse complement strand
TACAGTTTCCCGACACCGTATTCAAAACGCAAAAATGGATGGACGACTATGGTGCCAGCGATATGCGCTGCGGCGATTTGACCGAAACACAGTTAAAATCCCAGTACCGGCTGGATTACATTTCTGACCGGGTCGATCCCTGGACGCTTACCCGACGTTCTTCAATGGATCGTCCTCAGTCCATGTTTTGCTGCAACCAGCGCGGCAAGGGTGAGAAGATTACCCGTCAGCAGTGTGCCGCAATGCTGTTTGATGAATTCCGCTCGTTATCCCATAAATTTTCCCTTCACGGGCCATACAGTCACCTGATCGAAAAGATGATCACCCATATGCAGAATGATAACGGTACACCCTTCCGCGATGTGTCGCTGGACCGGGCATTGAAAGAGCATATTATCAGGGATAACTCACAGGAAAATAGTACACGTCTGTTATTGAAAAGGGCTTTGAGTAACAATATAGACTGGCACAATAAATACTATCCGGCTGTGAAAAAAGGAAAATTATATGAGGTAATATCTTTTGGCAAGCTACCTAAATTTGACCGTTTCCAGGATAACTATAATGGCATGGGAATTACTGTTCATGATACCTGGGCAACATACATCACTATAAAATCGTTAGAAATTGATAATAGTGGTTATCGGGCAGTAGTACATTATAAGGTGCAAGATCACTTTGGCCTGGACAGTGAAGATATACTGAAAACAAAATTCCACCAGTTTCATTTCTTTCGTATCTGGTTTTTTCTCCAGAGATACAATCAGTTTGGCTTCAAGCCATTTATAACCAATATGGAAGCCACTATAGAGATTACCGGGAGCCGTGATGAAAGCTAGTCTCAAAAAAATCCTGTTGATCCTTACTGTGATTATTACTATTTTAACAGGTTACTTTTCCTGGTTAACCTTACGTCCGGTTGAAATTGTTGCAGTTCATCACAGAAGTAGCGGCTTCAGTGCTGTTTTAGTAAAAAACTTTCCTTTAACGGATAAAGGGAAAATTAACTGGTGGTTGAAAAACAGTAAAAGCATCGAGAAAAAATACCAAATCCCCACTCCTGATAAAGATGGCTCTTTTTATGTGACTTTTTGGCTGTTCGGAGAAGGTTATAAAGCAGAAGGTGAATATGACAGATTATGTTTTAAAGACATGCAGTCACCGATAAATTGCATAGAAAAAAACAGAGTATTTTCCGTAGAGACAGGCCAAAGAGGCAATATTTTCTTCACTGTGAAAGATGCAGTATATCTTATGGGAAAGAACGGGGAAATAATAAAAATTAAAAATTAAAAATTAAAAATTAAAAATTAAAAATTCTGCACCTCACGCCAGGACAGCAATAAAATTGTCTGCCCTACCCGCTTGTACCAGCCATGTCAATTGACTCAAAAACCATTACCCGACTTTGCAAAACAGGACGATTTTTATTAGCCCTGAGTCTAAAGCGAAATCTCTGCGAAGGATTGGCCATACTGCAAGGTGTCAGTCGATGAATATCATGCAGTATGTCAGTTGATGAATATCGGCTCACCCGTCAACACATTTTAAGTCGTAAAGGACGAAGCAAACAAAGAGGGATAGGCTTATCCGCTTCGCCAGGCTAAAATGCCCCCTTTCTTTCTATGGATTATTTTAAGGTCTTTTATGCAAACTTTACCTCCCTGCCCAGAATGCCAGTCTGATTACACCTGGCAAGACGGCGCGATGTTTAACTGTCCCGAATGCGGCCACGTCTGGTCTGCCAGTGCAGAAACGCCGTCAGAAGACACACTGGTAGTAAAAGATGCGAACGGCAATTTGCTGGTCGATGGCGACAGCGTTACCGTTATCAAAGATCTTAAAGTCAAAGGTAGCTCTACGCCGCTTAAAATTGGCACTCGCGTGAAAAGCATTCGCCTGGTCGAAGGCGATCACAACATTGACTGCAAGATAGACGGCTTTGGCCCCATGAAGCTGAAATCTGAGTTCGTGAAGAAAAACTGATCTTTGCTTTTGTACCCGGCCCAGCCGCTATTCCCACGCTCAGTTAAACTCTGCCGCTTGTTCAGCCGTAATAAGCGCCAGTTTTTCCAGCTGTATCGCGATGGAACGAGGCGTTCTTTCGCATAACGCGGCCAGTTCGCCAATTGAGCAGCCCTGTCTAAAATGGACCACCAGCGTTTGCTTCTCTTCTTCTGACCAGGGCAGATAAGCGTTGGCGGGCTTGCCCTCTGCGCGGTTTTTCTCACGGCGCTCATCGGGGGTTAGCTTTACTCTGGCATGTCGTTTGACTGAATTAAAATTGGTGCCTTTAAATTCCTCTGCCAGCGCAAACAGCAGTCTGATTGCGTCAGGCGTGTGTACAATAGAGTGTGGCGGTAAGAGTTCGCCCGTTTCCGGATGTATCCCTTTTGCCAGTAGCCGAAACAGTTCTCCTGCCATCATATTTCTCATCCTTGTTAACAGGGCATCTCCCTGCATCCGATACCGGGTTTGCCATGAATATTTCTGTTGATCGGGCTCGAATAAATTAAACCAGCTTTAAAGACGTGATATTCATAAACCTTTAAAATCAATATGATATAAAATAATCTTTCATGGAAATTTGATTGGTGAATTAATTTAACTCATGTAATCATCTGTTTTTAGAAAATTTCAGTCGTCAACTTCTGAGCAATCCTTCAGGCTTGCCGCCGATTATTCAGGAGCAAGTTATGTTACTTACCGTTTTCTATCTCATTGGTATTACCGCAGAAGCAATGACCGGCGCACTGGCCGCAGGCCGCCGCAAGATGGATATGTTTGGCGTCATTATTATTGCCTCCGTGACCGCCATCGGCGGCGGCTCCGTACGCGATATGCTGCTTGGACACTATCCCCTTGGCTGGGTAAAGCATCCTGAATACATCGTTATTGTGGCAGTAGCTGCCGTCATTACGACCCAGCTTGCGCCTTTGATGCCGCACCTGCGTAAAGTGTTTCTGGTGCTGGACGCGCTGGGCCTGGCCGTTTTCTCTATTATTGGCACTAAGGTCGCGCTGGACATGGGCCACGCTTCGATTATCGCCGCGATTAGCGCGGTCATCACCGGCGTGTTTGGCGGCGTACTGCGCGATATGTTCTGTAATCGCATTCCTCTGGTGTTTCAGAAGGAGCTGTACGCGGGTATCGCCTTTGCTTCCGGCTGGCTCTATATCTTGCTGTTGAAAACACCGCTTTCTGACGAAATGGCGATTATTATCACCCTGCTGTTTGGTTTTATTGCCCGCCTGCTGGCGCTGCGCTTTCGGCTGGGTCTGCCCGTGTTTAACTACCCGCATGCCGATAACTGAATTTTTCATCACTTTGCTTCCTGCAGCTGCGAGATAAGCTGCAAAACCTGAGGGTGATGAAGGAAGCGAACAATCTGTCCCGCCAGCGCTTTGCCCGTACCGGGCAACTGTTGCCAGGCTGTCTCTTTGCGTGACAGCAGCGACTGCCAGTCGTTATCTGTTATTGCATTAAGCGCGCTTTGCGGAATCGGCACGCCCAGCGCCCTGACCCAGCGCCGGAACGGCTGCTGTTGGCTCAGGGAAAACTGATGATAGAGCAACGCCGCGCGAGCTGGCGTTATGCCTGCCATTCCGCTCAGTTTTTCATGCGTAAGCGTCAGCCACGAAAAGATATGGGTTAATTCCCCCGTCTGCATAAGCCGTAACCAACTACTGCGACTGATCCCCTGCATAGCCAGCGCCGACTTACTGCTTAGCCAGACCAGCCGGGCCAGAAACTGCTCGCGGCAGGCAGGCGTATAGTAAAAACAGCTTAAGGCGTTAAAAGCCGCAGCATCCGGCACCCGAGGACGCTCCCGCACCTTTACTCTCCAGGTAACTTCGTCAAGCCTGGGGATACCCTGACCCGCCAGGCTAATAGCAACCTGATCGCCCGGCACAATATCAGCGGCCTGCCAGCGTTTAAGCGAGCCGATACTGACCCGACTAACTTTTTTATCATCCAGCTGCACCGGAACCAGATTTAATACCGCACTGATTCTTCCCGTGCGGCCAATGGGAAAGTCTACTGAGCGCACCTCCGCGCTGGCCTTTACCGGCGAATATTTCCAGGCTGCGGACCAGCTATTGTCCCCTGGCAACCACCAGGCACCGTTTACTGGCGTACTATGAATAACCACGCCGTCCGTGACAAAGGGCAAAGGCTCTCTGAACCAGCGCTCGCGCCAGCCTGCAACGTCGTCAGCGGTTGTTACCCTTTTACTCCACCGTTTTGCCAAACCGAAACCGAAGCTATCCAATAGCTCAAGGCGCTGCGACATTTCCTGCGGGCCATCGGGCCAGGCCCAGATAAAGATGCCCAGATCTTTCAGGACGGGCGAGACGTCGTTACGCCGCATCGCGCCAGCTACGACAGAGCGCGCGTTGACCCCGCCCTTAACCGCCTGTTGATGATCGGTCATCTTCAGGAAAAGCTCGCCCTGTAAGATTACAGAAGCATCGGGATGGGAAATGTATGGTGGGATGGCGGGAATATTCCTCGCTTTTTCCGTCCAGTCTTCACCTAGCACGCCGTCCCCCCGGCTAATAACCTTAGCCAGCTTTCCCTGCTGGTAGTGCAGCGTCGCGGCGATGCCGTCCAGCTTCGGCTGCACCCAGAGCGGATTTTTCCCCTCCATCCAGCGGGCAACAGCCAGCTTGTCCGGCAATTTTTTGACGCCCACATGAGCAACCGGATGCAGCGTTTTTCCTCCTTTGGCTAACCTGGGCAGACGAGCCTGGCTTTGCGGGCGGAAACAGTGCTGCCAGTCATGGTATTTTTTTTCCAGCGCGTCGTAGCGTTCGTCAGGTACTGCGCTGATTCCCTGCCGGTAATAAGCGAGGTCCCACTCTTGCAGCTGTTTTTCCAGCGCCATCATTTCCGCCTGCGCCCGAGCCGCTGGCCAGGCCGGACAAACCGCCTGCGCAGCGGCGCACCAGACCAGGCCGAGTAAAATCAATATCCTGCGCATCTTCACACTCCTTTGTCGTTCTGCCCGACAAAGTTAAGCGCGAAAAAGTAACGGTGGCGATAGCAAGAATTTGCTTCTGGAAGACGTCTCGATAAGTTATTTGCCTAACATGAAACGCTACAAAGTTACCGCGAGCTGGCTTCCATATTCCGAGAAAAAATGCCCCGGACGTGCTGAAACGCTGCATCCTGCACGTCACCCGTGTATACTGTGCAGGAAGTAGACTCCGATTGGCATATCAAGAATAATCATGGCTCAAGGCACACTCTTTATTGTTTCAGCGCCCAGCGGTGCAGGCAAATCCAGCCTGATTCACGCCCTGTTAAAGACGCAACCGCTGTACGACACCCAGGTTTCCGTCTCTCACACCACCAGAGGCGTACGGCCTGGCGAAAATCATGGTGAACACTATTTCTTTGTTAACCATGATGAATTTCGGCAGATGATTGCGGAAGACGCCTTCCTGGAACACGCTGAAGTTTTCGGCAACTACTACGGCACATCCCGTAAAGCGATTGAGCAGGTGCTTTCAACCGGCGTAGACGTCTTTTTGGATATCGACTGGCAGGGTGCGCAGCAGATCCGCCAGAAGATGCCGCAGTCGCGCAGTATTTTTGTCCTGCCGCCGTCAAAGGACGAGCTGGATCGCCGTCTGCGCGGTCGTGGTCAGGACAGTGAAGAGGTGATCACCCGCCGTATGGCGCAGGCCGTGGCGGAAATGAGCCACTATGCCGAGTACGATTACCTTATTGTGAACGATGATTTCGATCTGGCGCTGTCCGATCTGAAAACCATTATTCGCGCCGAGCGTCTGCGAATGGGCCGTCAAAAATCCCGTCATGATGCTTTAATCAGCAAACTGTTGGCAGACTGAGGACAACTCAGTATGATGCCCAGTCATTTCGTCAACCGTGGAGTATCACACTTATGGCACGCGTAACCGTACAGGACGCAGTAGAAAAAATTGGTAACCGTTTTGATCTGGTTCTGGTCGCCGCTCGTCGCGCACGTCAGATGCAGGTTGGCGGTAAAGATCCGCTGGTTCCGGAAGAGAACGACAAATCTACCGTAATCGCTCTGCGCGAGATCGAAGAAGGTCTGATCACCAACCAGATTCTGGATGTGCGTGATCGTCAGGAACAGCAGGAGCAGGAAGCCGCAGAACTGCAGGCTGTTACCGCTATCGCTGAAGGTCGTCGTTAATTATCAGCCGGAAGGCTCGCCCTTGTATCTGTTTGAAAGTCTCAATCAACTGATTGAAAAATACTTGCCTGAGGATCAGATCAAACGCCTCAAGCAAGCTTACCTTGTCGCACGTGATGCTCACGAGGGACAGACTCGCTCCAGCGGTGAGCCTTACATTACCCATCCGGTTGCTGTCGCCTGCATTCTGGCGGAAATGAAGCTCGACCATGAAACGCTAATGGCCGCGCTTCTGCACGATGTTATTGAGGATACGCCTGCAACCTACCAGGATATGGAGCAGCTGTTTGGTAAAAACGTTGCTGAACTGGTTGAAGGGGTGTCCAAGCTCGACAAGCTGAAGTTTCGCGATAAGAAAGAGGCCCAGGCCGAAAACTTTCGCAAGATGATCATGGCGATGGTGCAGGATATCCGCGTCATTTTGATCAAGCTGGCGGACCGTACGCACAACATGCGTACGCTTGGCTCGCTGCGTCCGGACAAGCGCCGGCGCATCGCGCTCGAAACGCTGGAGATTTACAGCCCGCTGGCGCATCGCCTGGGCATCCATCATTTAAAGACCGAGCTGGAAGAGCTGGGTTTTGAAGCGCTCTACCCTAACCGCTACCGCGTGATTAAAGAGGTAGTGAAGGCCGCGCGCGGCAACCGTAAAGAGATGATCCAGAAAATCCTCTCGGAAATTGACGGTCGCCTGCAGGAAGCCGGCATCCCGTGTCGCGTGAGCGGCAGGGAAAAACACCTTTATTCCATCTACTGCAAAATGCACCTGAAAGAGCAGCGTTTCCATTCCATTATGGATATCTATGCGTTTCGGGTCATCGTGCATGACGTCGATACCTGCTACCGCGTGCTGGGACAGATGCACAGCCTTTACAAGCCACGTCCGGGCCGCGTCACAGACTATATCGCTATTCCCAAGGCCAACGGCTATCAGTCGCTGCATACCTCTATGATCGGCCCGCACGGCGTGCCGGTTGAGGTACAGATCCGTACGGAAGATATGGATCAGATGGCAGAGATGGGGGTGGCGGCGCACTGGGCTTATAAAGAGCAGGGTGAAAGCAGCACCACCGCGCAAATCCGCGCGCAGCGCTGGTTACAGAGCCTGCTGGAACTGCAGCAGAGCGCCGGTAGCTCTTTTGAATTCATCGAAAGCGTCAAGTCGGATCTTTTCCCCGACGAAATCTACGTTTTCACCCCCGAAGGCCGCATTGTTGAACTGCCTGCGGGCGCAACGCCGGTCGACTTTGCCTATGCCGTGCATACCGATATTGGCCATGCCTGTGTCGGCGCGCGCGTCGATCGTCAGCCTTATCCGCTTTCCCAGCCCTTAACCAGCGGGCAAACCGTAGAAATTATTACGGCACCGGGCGCGCGGCCTAACGCTGCCTGGCTAAATTTTGTCGTCAGCTCAAAAGCACGCGCAAAAATTCGTCAGCTGTTAAAAAGCCTCAAGCGCGACGATTCCGTCAGCCTGGGACGCCGCCTGCTGAACCATGCGCTGGGCGGTAGCCGCAAGCTGGCAGAAATTCCTGCGGAAAGCCTGCAGCACGAGCTGGAACGCATGAAGCTGGCCACGCTGGACGATCTGCTGGCGGAAATTGGTTTAGGCAACGCGATGAGCGTAGTCGTGGCGAAAAACCTGCAGCAGAGCGACAGCAGGCCCGCCCCGGTTATTTCTAATACCTCATCACGCGGCAAGCTACCGATTAAAGGTGCCGACGGCGTGCTGATTACCTTTGCCAAATGCTGTCGCCCTATTCCTGGCGATCCTATCGTGGCGCATGTCAGTCCGGGCAAAGGCCTGGTAGTGCACCATGAGTCCTGCCGAAATATTCGTGGCTATCAGAAAGAGCCAGAGAAATTTATGGCGGTAGAGTGGGATAAGGTCACCGAGCAGGAGTTTGTTGCGGAGATCAAGGTGGATATGTTTAACCACCAGGGCGCGCTGGCGAACCTGACGGCGGCAATTAACACCGCCGGGTCAAATATTCAGAGCCTGAACACGGAAGAGAAAGATGGCCGCGTCTACTGCGCCTTTATCCGACTGACGGCGCGCGATCGCGTTCATCTGGCGAATATTATGCGTAAAATTCGCGTAATGCCTGACGTGATCAAAGTTCACCGCAACAGAAACTAACGTATGAATGCACAACGTTTTGCCCGTATCCGTGAAATGCTGGCCGCGCGCCAGCATGATTTAACCGTCTGCATGGAGCAGGTACACAAACCACATAACGTTTCTGCCGTGATCCGTACGGCAGATGCGGTGGGCGTGCACGAAGTTCATGCGGTCTGGCCCGGTAGCCGGATGCGTACGATGGTGTCTTCTGCGGCGGGCAGCAACAGCTGGGTGCAGGTTAAAACGCATCCGACTATTGCCGATGCCGTCAGCCATCTTAAAGACCAGGGCATGCAGATCCTGGCGACGCATCTTTCCGATAAGGCCGTCGATTTCCGCGAAATTGATTATACCCGGCCAACCTGCATATTGATGGGTCAGGAAAAAACCGGCATTACGCAACAGGCGCTCGACCTGGCCGATCGGGATATTGTCATCCCTATGATCGGTATGGTGCAGTCGCTTAACGTTTCGGTTGCCTCGGCGCTTATCCTCTACGAGGCGCAGCGCCAGCGCCAGAACGCAGGTATGTATCAGCGCCAGGAAAGCCTGCTTTCATACAGCGAGCAGCAGCGCCTGCTGTTTGAGGGCGGTTACCCCGTTCTTGCCAGAGTGGCTAAACATAAAGGCCTGCCCCGGCCCCGGATTGGCGAAACGGGCGAAGTGATTGCTCCGCCCGAATGGTGGGCGACGATGCAGGCTTCGGTGCGTAAAAAATGACGGGCCGCCTGCTGGATGCCATCCCGCTAAACACGCTGTCCGGCGTTGGCGCAAGCCAGGCGGGCAAGCTGGCGAAGCTCGGGCTGGCAACCGTGCAGGATTTGCTGCTGCATTTGCCGCTTCGTTACGAAGACCGCACCCAGCTTTACGCTATCAACGATCTTTTGCCCGATATCTACGCCACGGTAGAAGGCGAAGTGCTGCACAGCGATATCTCTTTTGGCCGCCGCCGCATGCTGACCTGTCAGATCAGCGACGGCACGGGCATCCTCACGCTACGCTTTTTCAATTTTAATGCCGGGATGAAAAACAGCCTGGCGCCCGGTCGCCGCGTGACCGCCTATGGCGAAATTAAACGCGGGCAGCGCGGTGCCGAAATCATTCATCCGGAATATCGCGTTCAGGGCGATAACAGCGTGGTGGAACTGCAGGAAACGCTGACGCCGGTTTACTCCACGACCGAAGGCGTGCGCCAGGCTACGCTGCGCAACCTGACCGATCAGGCGCTTAAGCTGCTGGATACCTGTGCCATTGCCGAACTGCTGCCGCCGGAATTAAGCCAGGGCATGATTAGCCTGCCGGATGCGCTCAAAATGCTGCACAGGCCGCCGCCCGATATTGCGCTGGCCGACCTCGAAAGCGGTAAACATCCCGCCCAGCGCCGACTGATCATGGAAGAACTGCTGGCGCATAATCTCAGCATGCTGGCCGTTCGCGCTGGTGCACAGCGTTACCGCGCTTTATCCATGCCGGCTCGTCACGACCTGAGTAATAAATTATTGGCCGCTCTGCCTTTTAAACCAACCGGTGCTCAGGCGCGGGTTGTGAAGGAAATCGAGCAGGATCTGGCGCTGGATTATCCGATGATGCGGCTGGTTCAGGGAGACGTCGGCTCGGGCAAAACGCTGGTTGCTGCACTGACGGCGCTTAACGTCATCGCCTGGGGTAAACAGGTTGCGCTGATGGCACCAACCGAACTGCTGGCTGAACAGCATGCCAACAACTTCCGCCAGTGGTTTGCGCCGCTGGGCATTGAAGTTGGCTGGCTGGCGGGCAAGCAGAAAGGCAAAGCGCGTCTGGCGCAGCAGGACGCTATCGCCAGCGGCCAGGTTTCGATGATCGTCGGCACCCATGCCATTTTTCAGGAGCAGGTGCAGTTTAACGGCCTGGCGCTGGTGATTATCGATGAGCAGCATCGCTTTGGCGTTCACCAGCGGCTGGCGCTGTGGGAAAAAGGCGAGGAGCAAGGTTTCCATCCCCATCAGTTGATTATGACCGCTACGCCCATTCCAAGGACGCTGGCCATGACCGCCTATGCCGATCTGGAAACGTCGACTATCGATGAGCTGCCGCCGGGCCGAACGCCGGTAACTACCGTCGCCATTCCCGACACGCGCCGCGCCGACATTATTACGCGCGTGCAAAACGCCTGTAGGGATGAAGGTCGCCAGGCCTATTGGGTCTGTACGCTGATTGAAGAATCAGAACAGCTCGAAGCGCAGGCCGCCGAAGCCACGTGGGAAGAGCTAAAGCTGGCGCTGCCTGAGCTACAGGTAGGGCTGGTACATGGCCGTATGAAACCTGCTGAAAAACAGGCGGTAATGCAGGCGTTTAAGCAGGGAGAAATTCATCTGCTGGTTGCCACCACGGTTATTGAAGTGGGTGTGGATGTGCCGAACGCCAGCCTGATGATTATCGAGAACCCTGAGCGTCTGGGTCTGGCCCAGCTGCACCAGCTGCGTGGCCGCGTAGGACGAGGCTCGGTCGCCTCCCACTGCGTCTTGCTCTATAAAGCGCCGCTAAGTAAAACGGCGCAGAAGCGTTTACAGGTGTTGCGCGACAGCAACGACGGCTTTGTGATTGCCCAGTGCGATCTGGAAATTCGCGGCCCTGGTGAGCTGCTGGGCACCCGCCAGACGGGAAACGCCGAATTTAAAGTTGCCGATTTGGTGCGTGACGGCGCGATGATCCCGGAAGTTCAGCGGGTTGCACGCCATATCCACCAGCGCTATCCGGCGCAGGCTCAGGCGTTAATTGAGCGCTGGATGCCGGAAACGCAGCGCTATACGAATGCCTGACTCATCATCGCTCGCCGTACCATACTCCTGAAACCAGACGGCGATCCCGTGCCGACCATATCAGCACGCTGCCAATAATCTCTTCCCACCGTCTCTTGCTGGCCGTTTTCAGACGATCACGATCTTCCGCTAAAGGCGGCCATTGCCGCCACGGCTTCGCTGACGGGCTGTTCGCCTGCGGTCAGTTCGATAATGACGCGCTTTACCTCCGGCTTTTCAATAAGCGCATGTAGCGTAGCGGCAACGTCATCGCGTGGAACCGTGCCATAAGGGATTGCCAGTCCGGTATTAACTTTCCCCGTACCCGCTTCATTCACCAGCGTGCCCGGCCGCAGGATCACCCAGTCCAGCGCGGTGGCGGCCAGCATGACGTCGGCCTGCTTTTTCACCTGCATATAGTGCTCAAATCCCGGTGACGGCGCTTTGCCGCGCCCCGCGTCAGGAAAAGCGGAGACCAGCAGGAAGCGCTGAATACCGGCAAGCCTGGCAGCTTCGGCGGCAAAACGTACGCCACGGCCATCAATGCCGTCGGTAAAATCCACGCCTGCTCCCGCTGCGCCTGCGGAGAAGACTACAACGTCGCAACCCTGCATAGCGGCCGCCAGCCTTTCGCTGCTGGTATTCATCAGGTCAATATTCACCGGGGTGACGTCATCAATTTCCAGCGCTTCTTTCTGGCTGTCGCGACGATGTAATCCGGTTACCTGATGGCCTGCATTGACCAGCCGCTTTCTTAAACGACGTCCGACGCCTCCGGTTGCTCCAATGATAAATACCTTCATTCTGTTTTCCCTTGTAGTTCAGCGCCCAAGCGCGATACCTAAGCTTAGTGAATTGTGCAGCGCTTCGCCGTGCGGTATTTCTCCATCTGACCGTTTTTTTCATACTGGCAATCGTTTGCTTTTGCCGCGCAGAAGCTTAAAATCGCCACTTTGCTCGCCCGGGAACCCTGAAGAATGTCCGTTAATATCCCTGACGCCAGCCGCAGCGCCGCGTCTACCACAAAAAGCGAATTGATTTATCGTCTGGAAGACCGTCCGCCGCTGCCGCAAACCCTTTTTGCCGCCTGCCAGCATCTGTTGGCCATGTTTGTAGCCGTGATCACGCCAGCACTGCTGATTTGCCAGGCGCTGGGCCTGCCAGCACAGGACACGCAACATATTATCAGCATGTCATTATTCGCTTCCGGCGTGGCTTCTTTACTGCAAATTAAAACCTGGGGCCCGGTAGGCTCCGGCCTGCTGTCGATTCAGGGCACCAGCTTTAACTTTGTTACGCCGCTTATTATGGGCGGCATGGCGTTAAAAAATGGCGGCGCGGACGTACCCACAATGATGGCGGCCCTTTTCGGTACGCTGATGCTGGCCTCCACCACGGAGATGGTGCTTTCTCGCGTGCTGCACCTGGCGCGCCGCGTTATTACGCCTCTGGTATCCGGCATTGTGGTGATGATTATCGGTCTGTCGTTGATTCAGGTTGGCCTGACCTCCATTGGTGGAGGCTTTGCCGCTATGAGCGATCACACCTTTGGTGCGCCAAAAAATCTGCTGCTGGCCGGGGCGGTACTGCTGGTGATTATTTTGCTGAATCGCCAGCGCAATCCTTACCTGCGCGTCGCCTCGCTGGTGATCGCCATGGCCGTTGGCTATCTGCTGGCGTGGCTGATGGATATGCTGCCCGCTATGCCTGCGTCGGTGAATCAGCCGCTGATTGCCATCCCGCGTCCGTTCTATTACGGATTAGGCATCGACTGGAATCTGCTGATCCCGCTAATGCTGGTTTTTATGGTGACCTCACTGGAAACTATCGGCGACATTACCGCAACCTCCGACGTCTCCGAGCAGCCGGTCAGCGGCCCGCTCTATATGAAGCGGTTGAAAGGCGGCGTGCTGGCCAACGGTCTGAACTCCTGCGTATCCGCCCTGTTTAACACTTTTCCCAACTCCTGTTTCGGCCAGAATAACGGCGTTATCCAGCTGACCGGCGTGGCCAGCCGTTACGTAGGCTTTGTGGTCGCGCTGATGCTGGTTGCGCTGGGCCTTTTCCCGGCAGTCAGCGGATTCGTGCAGCATATTCCGGAGCCGGTACTGGGCGGTGCAACCATCGTGATGTTTGGCACGATTGCCGCTTCCGGCGTGCGGATTGTCTCGCGTGAGCCGCTGAATCGCCGCGCCATTATGATTATTGCGCTGTCGCTGGCCGTTGGTCTGGGCGTCTCTCAGCAGCCGTTAATCCTACAGTTTGCACCAGCCTGGCTGAAAACCCTGCTCTCCTCCGGCATCGCCGCTGGCGGCATTACCGCCATTGTTCTGAATCTGCTTTTTCCGCAGGAAAAATAGCCAAAACGGCAGAGGGCCTCGCGCCTTCTGCCGCCAGTCCAGGGTTGAGCTTCGCCGATAAATCAGGCATAACACCCCTTAATAAAAGCTCACAGGGATAGCTAATGAAAACTGTCGGAAAAATACTTCTGTCGCTGCTGGCTATACTGCTGGCAATTGTCTTTGTGTTATATCTGCTGCTGCAAACGCGTTGGGGAGCCAGCTGGCTTAGTCGCACCATTAGCCAGCACAGTCATTACCAGCTGAATTTTAGTAAGGTGGAACACAACTTCTCCGATCCTTCGCATCTGCTGCTGGATGATGTTTCGTTCGGCCACAAAACCCGGCCAGCGATTTTAGTCGCCAGAAAGGTAGATTTGGGTCTGAGCCTTACGCAATTTACCCGGCCGCTGCACTTTGCCTCCGTTTTGCTCCAGAAAGGCACCCTCCGAATCACCGATAAAACCAGCAATCTGCCTTTTTCTGCCGATCGCCTGCAGCTAAGCGAAATGGCGGTTAACAGCCTGCATGACCCGCTGCCGATGAATGCACAGCGCGTGGATGGCGGCGTGATGCCCTGGAAGCCTTTGCAGGGTAATTTTATTGGTAGTCACGCCAGCTTTCAGATGAGCGCAGGGTCGCTGACCTTTAAAAGAATACCCGCCAGCAACGTCTTGATTCAGGGCCGCATCAACGGACGCCAGCTGACATTAAGCAACGTGGGCGCTGATATGGCGCGCGGCTCAATGACCGCCAGCGCGCAGCGCGATGAGCAGGGAAACTGGCAGGTTGATACGTTAAGGTTAAATAGCCTGCGCTTGCAGAGCAACAGGTCGCTGGCGGACTTCTTACAGCCTTTGCTGACGCTGCCTTCCGTTCACTTCGGGCGTGTTGACGTGACCGATGCGCGGCTGGAGGGACAGGAATGGGCCGTAACCGACCTCGATTTGGCCTTGAAAAACGTGACGCTGCGTAACGGCGACTGGGAGAGCGACGAGGGATCGCTGTCGATGAATGCCGGTAATTTTGTTAACGGCACGCTGCAGCTGAACGATCCTATCGTCAATATGACGTTCTCCCCCCAGGGCGTAGCGTTGACGCAGTTCAGCACTCGCTGGGTAAATGGTCTGGTACGTGCGTCAGGAAACTGGACGCGCGGCGATAAAAAACTGACGCTGGATGAGGTTGTTATCGCAGGGCTTGAATATACGCTGCCGCAAAACTGGCGCCAACGCTGGAACGCAAGCCTGCCGAACTGGCTGGATAGCGTGGCGGTGACAAAACTGAACGTCAGCCATAACCTGATTATCGATATCGATCCGGACTTTCCTTTCCAGATGACCTCGCTGGACGGGACAGGCGCTGGCCTGGTGCTGGCACGCCACCATCAGTGGGGCATCCTGGAAGGCAAAATGAGCTTTAACGCGGCGGAAGCCACCTTTAATCGCGTGGATCTGCGTCATCCTTCTCTTGCGCTGTCAGCTGATAACGACGTTATCAACGTGACGGAAATGAGCGCTTTCCCCCGTAACGGTATGATCGAAGGTCTGGCAACGGTTTCTCAGCAGCCGCAGCGAGCGCTTTCGCTGTCGTTGCAGGGCCATGACGTACCGCTCAATCTGCTTCAGGACTGGGGATGGCCAGCCGTGCCGCTGACGGGTAACGGCGAGCTGACGCTAAAAATGCAGGCCAGCCTGGCAAAAGAGAGCCCGCTAAAACCGTCCGTTAACGGCACGCTTTCTGCGACCTCGGGCGACAAGACGCTTCAGCAGGTTGTTCAGGCGGGCGAAGCAGTAAACGCACATTAATCCTTAGCCCTTATTCCATGAAATAAGCGGACTATCTGATTAACCCATATTCGCAACGCTCCGGGGTTAATGTATAGTCCGCTTTTTTACGGAGGAACCATGCTGACCAACTCATCTGTACGTCTCAATAAATACATTAGCGAGAGCGGTATCTGTTCTCGACGCGATGCCGATCGCTATATCGAACAGGGAAATGTCTTTATTAATGGCAAGCGAGCCGCCGTTGGCGCGCAGGTTTTTGCTGGTGACGTGGTGAAAGTGAACGGTCAGCTTATTGAGCCTCGTGATGAAGAAGATTTGGTGTTTATCGCCTTAAATAAACCCGTGGGCATCATCACCACGATGGAAGAAGGCGAGCGGGACAATATCAGCGATTTCGTTAACCACAGTAAGCGCGTCTTTCCTATCGGACGTCTTGATAAAGATTCCCAGGGGCTGATTTTCCTGACCAATCATGGCGACCTGGTCAATAAGATCCTGCGTGCCGGCAATAACCACGAAAAAGAGTACGTGGTTACGGTCAACAAGCTGGTCACGGACGAGTTTATTGAGGGAATGAGCGCGGGCGTACCAATGCTGGGCACGGTAACGCTGAAGTGCAAAGTGCAGAAAGAAGCGCCCTTTGTGTTCCGTATTACGCTGGTGCAGGGGCTTAACCGCCAGATCCGCCGCATGTGTAAGCATTTTGGCTACGAGGTCACAAAGCTCGAACGTACGCGTATCATGAACGTTAGCCTGAAGGGATTACCTTTAGGTGAATGGCGTGACCTGACCGATGACGAACTGACGGAGTTATTTGGTCTGATTGAGGATTCCTCCTCGGAAGCGAAACCGGCCAAAAAACCTCAGCAGAAAGCGAAAACTGCCGCCGCGAAAAAACCTGCGGGCAGCGGGCCTAAAAGCGGTGACAAAGGCGGGGCAAAAACGCCGGGCAATCTGGCTTCCCGCAAGCGTTTTACCCAGCCCGGCCGCAAGAAAAAAGGCCGTTAAGGCATGTTGGATCCGGCGGGCTCTAGCGGGCCGTCCGGATCGGCAGGCAGCACAATATAGACCCCTTCAAATACCGCGCCGCAAAGTTCGTTGCCAAACAGCTCAACTTCCAGCTGGACGCGCGCCTTGCGGCCGCGAGCAAGCCTGTCAAGGTCGCCGCTCAGCGACCCTAAATCCGCTACCGCGCCCGGCCTGCCGCTAATAGGATGACTGTAGCGAATATGCGCATCGGCCAGAATAATGGTGCCGCCCAGATGCCGCTCGCGCAGCAGCAGCCAAATCAGTCCCCAACCGGTCAGCGTCGCAAGGGAGAACAAACTGCCCGCAAACAGCGTGTGGTGAGGATTCTGGTTGCCGGTTTCCGGCATGGTGGTTATGAATTTTTGGCCGGTATACTGCAGGATACGCACGCCCATTTTTTCACTTAACGGGATGTGGTCGTACCATGCCTGCTGCAGCTGTCCGCACCAGTCAGCGCGATGCAGGATATCGTCCAGCGTGACCACGGGCTTGATCATCAAAAAATGTCGCACCGGCGTCGTTTGCGGCACGGTGATTTCGCCCTGATTGATATAGCCAAGCTTGGCAAAGAACTCCACGGCGTCTTCACGGGCGCTGCACACGACGCGTTTGGCGCCTTCCTGACGCGCAACCGACTCCAGCGTCATTGCCACCAGCGTCCCCAGTCCTTTGCCCTGCACGGAAGGATGTACGGCAAGGAAACGGATGGCCGCTTCGTTGTCCGCATTGATGTAAAGCCGCCCGATGGCAACCGGCGCACCGTTTTCATCCACAACCATCTGGTGATGCGCCAGCGCATCCCAGGCGTCCCGCTCCGATCCCATAGGCTGACGAAGCGGCTTGCGCAGCATTTCCCAACGGAACTGGTAGTAGATATCCAGCTCTTCTGCCGTTTCAGGTACACGAAGATGATACATAAAATGGTTCTCTCTCTCCGGGCCGCCTCCATGCCGTTCTGACCGCATCAAACCTGTAGCCAGAACGTGACGGGCCCATCGTTGACCAGCGCTACCTGCATATCCGCAGCAAAGCGGCCGGTTTCAGTGACGACACCTTTGTTGCGACAGCAGGCAACAAAATCTTCGTAAAGGCGCCGGGCTTCCGCTGGCTCTGCGCCGCCAGAGAAGCTCGGGCGCATACCTTTTTGCGTATCGGCCGCCAGCGTAAATTGCGAAACCACCAGCACGCTGCCGCCGGCCTGCTGCACGTTCAGGTTCATTTTGCCGTTATCGTCGCTGAAAATACGGTAGCCGAGTACGCGCTCACACAGCCGCTGCGCCTTTTGTTCATCATCGCCTTTTTCCACGCCTAATAAGATTAGCAAGCCCGGGCCAATTTCACCGATGGTCTCGCCGTCCACCGTGACGCTGGCGTTCAGCGCTCGTTGAATTAAGGCAATCATTCTGTCTTTTCTTCTTGTTTAAGCTGGCGATACTCGCCGAGAGTAACGGTAATTTCCGCGCCCAGTAAGACAATACACCACGTCCACCAGACCCACAGAAACAGAATAGGAATAACAGCCAACACACCGTAAATCAGCTGATATGAAGGAAACATCGTAACATAAAGCGCAAAGCCTTTTTTCCCCAGCTCAAAAAGGAGTCCCGCAACCAGCGCGCCTGCCAGCGCATCTTTTCCCGGCACCGGCCGCGTGGGCACAATGCTGTAAAGCAGCCAGAAAGAGAGCCAGGAGAGCAGCAGCGGAAAGATCCGCAGGCCGTGGTCTATCAGCCCGCTGACGCCGCTGACCGAAGCCCAGCGCAGCGATAGCATATAAGAGCTGATCGCCAGGCTGGCTCCCGCCAGCAGCGGACCAAGCGTCAGGATCATCCAGTAAACGGCAAAGGAGTAGACGATGGGCCGCTTACGCTTGCTGCGCCAGATGGCGTTCAGCGCGGTATCGATGGAATGCATCAGCAGCAGCGCCGTAACCACCAGGCCACAGGCTCCTACGGCAGTCATCTTATTGACGTTGGCGACGAACTGCTCCAGATAGCTCTGGATCACCGTGCCGGACGCGGGCACAAAGTTTTGAAAAATAAACAGCTTGAGCTGTCGGCTAACGTCTGAAAAAGCCGGGAAAGCGGCAAAAAGCGCAAACACGACGGCCACCAGCGGCACCAGCGACAGCAGCGAAACGTAGGCAAGATGGCCTGCCAGCGTGGTCATGCCATCTTCATCAATACGCTGCCAGAGCAGCTTTATCCAGCGCCAGGTCGCTCGCAGCCGGGGACGATTATTAATCAGCCGCATTGGCAAAGAAGGCCGGAATGGTTGTCGAATCGGAAACGTGTATGCTCTGAATACCCAGCGCCTCCGCCGCCTGAATGTTTTCCAGGTTATCGTCAAAAAACAGGGTTTGAGCGGCGCTAAAGCCCTCTTCGCGCAGAACCTGCTGAAAAATACGCGCTTCGGGTTTGCGCATTCCCATTTCCTGCGAAAGATAGAGCTTGTCTGCGGCTTTCTGCACCTCGGGATACTGCGATGGCCAGAAACGCTGGTGAAGGCGGTTGGTGTTAGAGAGGATCACGACTCGTTCGCCGCGCGCGCGCAGCGTATTCATAATGCCAGTAACGTCCGGACGAACGCCGACGAAGACCGCCTGCCAGCCCGCGGTGAACTGTTCGAAGCTTAGTGCCAGCCCCAGCTCATCACATATTTTCTCGGCAAAGGTTTCGTCACTGATTTCTCCGCGCTCGTGCTGCTGGAAGCTTTCGCCCATCACAAAGCGGCTTTGCAGCGTGGCTAAGGGAACGCGACCTAAATCGCTCCAGACGCCCAGGACCCGGTTGAAATCAATATCAACAATGACGTTACCTAAATCAAAGATATACAGCATGGTCATCTCCATTTGTTCCGGTAAGGTATTCACTCTAGCGGTAAAAAGGACGACTGAACAGGTGAACGGTAAACATCTGGATAACAGCTCGCAAATTGTAAACAGCCAAAACGGCGCGCAGCTGCTTTCCCCTCCTCCTGTTTTCTAAAAAACCTATAAACATGCTGCATTGTTTTATGATGCGTTCTTCTTTTACAGACTGCCGACAGATAAAAAAAAACGCCCCTCAGTTGCCTGAAGGGCGTTTATCAGTCAAAAACGTGGATTAAACGTCTTTGCTGCCGCGTGAAGCGCGTTTACGATCGTTTTCGGTCAGGTGACGTTTACGAATACGTACGGACAGCGGAGTCACTTCCACCAGCTCGTCGTCGTCGATAAACTCAATCGCCTGCTCAAGAGTCATCTTGATAGCCGGAACCAGCGTAGTCGCTTCGTCAGTACCGGAAGCACGCATGTTGGTCAGCTTCTTACCGGTCAGACAGTTAACGGTCAGGTCGTTAGAACGGCTGTGAATACCGATAACCTGGCCTTCATAAACCTCTGCACCGTGACCCAGGAACAGCTTACCGCGATCCTGCAGGCTGTACAGGGCGAACGCTACCGCTTTGCCCTGGCCGTTAGAAATCAGCACGCCGTTCTGGCGCTGGCCAACTTCACCCGGACGAATGTCGTCGTAGTGGCTGAAGGTGGAGTACAGCAGGCCGGTACCGGAAGTCATGGTCATGAATTCGTTACGGAAGCCGATCAGGCCACGGCTTGGGATCACGTAGTCGAGACGTACGCGGCCTTTGCCATCTGGATCCATGTTTTTCATGTCCGCTTTACGCTCACCCATCGCCTGCATCACAGAACCCTGATGCTGTTCTTCGATATCCAGCGTCACGTTCTCGAACGGTTCCTGTTTACGGCCGTCGACTTCGCGGAAGATAACTTTCGGACGGGATACCGCCAGTTCGAAACCTTCACGACGCATGTTTTCGATCAGAACGGACAGGTGCAGCTCGCCACGACCAGAAACGCGGAATGCATCAGCATCTTCAGTTTCTTCTACGCGCAGCGCAACGTTGTGCACCAGCTCTTTACGCAGACGATCCAGAATCTGACGAGAAGTAACGAATTTACCTTCTTTACCGCAGAATGGAGAGGTGTTGACGTTAAAGAACATAGTAACGGTTGGTTCATCAACGCTCAGGGCCGGCAGCGCTTCCACGTTCTGCGGATCGCAGATGGTGTCAGAGATGTTCAGCTCGCCCAGACCGGTGATAGCGATGATATCGCCCGCTTCCGCTTCGGTAGCGTCGATACGCTCCAGACCCAGGTGAGTCAGCACTTTACCGACTTTACCGTTACGGGTTTTGCCTTCGCTGTCGATGATGGTGACCTGCTGGTTCGGCTTCACTTTACCGCGCTTGATGCGGCCGATGCCGATTACGCCAACGTAGTTGTTGTAATCCAGCTGAGAGATCTGCATCTGGAACGGCGCTTCCATCTCAACCTGCGGAGGAGAAACGTGCTTCACGATAGCTTCGTACAGCGGCGTCATGTCTTCAGCCATGTCGGTGTGGTCAAGACCAGCGATACCGTTCAGGGCAGAAGCGTAGATTACCGGGAAATCCAGCTGGTCGTCGGTCGCATCCAGGTTAACGAACAGGTCAAATACCTGATCGACAACCCAGTCAGGACGCGCGCCCGGACGGTCAACTTTGTTAATGACCACGATCGGCTTCAGACCATTAGCAAAGGCTTTTTTGGTCACGAAGCGGGTTTGCGGCATAGGGCCATCCATTGCATCCACAACCAGCAGCACCGAGTCAACCATTGACATCACACGCTCTACCTCACCGCCGAAGTCGGCGTGTCCTGGGGTATCCACGATGTTGATACGGTAGTCGTTCCATTTAATGGCGGTGTTTTTTGCGAGGATGGTAATCCCACGCTCTTTCTCCAAATCGTTGGAGTCCATTACGCGTTCGGTTGCTTCAGTACGGGCATCAAACGTACCGGACTGCTGCAGCAACTTATCAACCAGGGTAGTTTTACCATGGTCAACGTGGGCAATAATGGCGATGTTACGCAAATTTTCGATCACAGCTTTGCCTCAGGCATTAGAAATAGCGCGCTATTGTACACGGATTAATCGAAG
>Ga0153980_1000345_pt1 | contig 21226 bp, 20 predicted proteins | sample TSGA064MetaG_FD_104722 | JGI IMG/M metagenome (GOLD analysis project Ga0153980, IMG submission 104722) | Attine ant fungus gardens microbial communities from Georgia, USA - TSGA064 MetaG | ecosystem: Host-associated > Fungi > Mycelium > Unclassified | place: USA: Georgia, Magnolia Springs State... | reverse complement strand
TGCCGCCAGCGTTCGTCCTGAGCCAGGATCAAACTCTCCAATAAAGTATTGAAAAGAGCGATAAGCTCATTTTGAAACTGACGAGATTAAAAATCTCATTTATTTTGCTTCGAAATCATACAGCCCGAAGACGTGTACCGATTTTTCAGCGTCGATCTTGCAAGCAAGATCGTTACTCACTCGTTGTTCAGTTTTCAAAGATCAAACTTATTTCATTGCCGGGCGTCGTTCACCTCAGCAACTTTTATATCTTATCACATCCGAACCAACTTTGCAAGCTCTTTTTTTTAAGTTTCTTTCGAAGCTTAGTTGTTTTGCTTGCCGCACCGTGTTTCTTGTTTTTTCTTGGCCGGAATTAGAATATACCATGTAGAGATTTCGAATGCAAGCTTTATTTTCAATAAATTATATCTTTTCTCTCGTATAGCTATTCACCTAAAACCATGCGTATTTAGGATCCAATCAATCTTTACTAATAACTCTCTTCCCAGAACATGCGGATCACCTTTCCCCCAAGATAATCCACATGTTTCTCCCGCCCTATCCAATTATATGTTACTTCATTTTCTTCGCAGGCATCTTTCGCGGCCATAAGCTATAACTGAAGCTGATTATAAAATCGATCCCCAGTATGATGCCCCATACTCTTATGAGATTGGAAAATGCCGCAGTACGCTCCGCATCCCCAATCCACCAGATCATCGCGAGCAAGAACAAGCTACCTATACCCCAAGCCAATAGATGCCTAAGCCATCCCATTCTTTCACGACTAGCATGCTCACTGCCGTACACCTTGCTGCTCCGAGGATTATCTCCACCCTTGAACCAATACAGGAAATAACGATCAGCCCAAGCGATCATCTGATGACCATAAGCAATACTCACACCTATATATATAGCTGCAATGCCATGAACCATACTCGCTGTAGCGCCCCGTTGAAGATCCATCACCGTTGCTACCATAAGAAGAACATCCACAATGGGCGTTGCCATTAACAGCGCTATCCCGGTCCGTTTCATACCAAGCAGATAACGCACACTCAGACCTGCAGCGACAAATACCCAAAAGGCAATCTCACATCCAATAATAAAATAGGCAATCAAATGATCCACTCCCTTTATAACACGAATGTATTAAATACAATTTAACACGTTTGTGTTATAATAATCAACAATGATATAATCCTTTTATGCCTAAAATAGTTGATCACGATAAACAACGTCTGCTCGTAGCTGAAGCGGCTTGGCGTGTCATCCGAAGAGATGGCATGGAACAGGCCTCCGTTCGAAATATTGCGTTAGAAGCGGGAATATCAGCCGGATCTATGCGCCACTACTTTTCAACCCAATCGGAGCTGCTCCTATATGCAATGAATCTGGTATCCGAACGGGTATCGAATCGAATCACACAGATGTCCTTTAATGCTTCCCCTTTGGAGAATATGAAGCTTCTGTTGTTAGAACTCTTGCCAAGCACGGATGAAAAAAGGGCCGAAATGGAGGTGTGGTACGCTTTTACAGCCAAGTCCAAGACTGATCCTGTTCTCAAAGAGCATGCCGACAAAGTCTATGATGAGCTGAGACATGCGATGGCTACGGTTATCACTTACCTCATAGAGCTCAATCTCTCCCGAACAGACCTCGATAAGGAGATGGAAATTGAACGGCTGTACGCACTGGTCGACGGTTTGGGAATCCATGCGATTCTTCGTCCTGACCAAATGAACACCAAGATTATGGAGGATATCCTTACCATGCATCTTGCAACGTTATGCCGGGATGCAGAATAACATACCGTCAAATAAATCAAAACAGCTCTACTCTTCGTACCAACAGGAACCGATTAATTGCTTCTATGTAACAAAAAAAACCGTCATGCATTCGTTGTAACTAACCTATTCCATAAAGGGTTAGTCCTAGATGCGTGACGGTTTTCTTTTTATCCAATAATAATCCGGCCCTCCGGATGGCGATACAGCTTCTTCTCTTTACGTGGACGAAGCGCATATGCAATGGTGAGTGGTCCAATACGTCCGATAAACATCGTGAAGGCGATAATCACTTTTCCCCATACCGTTAATTCATGCGTTACCCCCACCGACAAACCTACTGTCCCAATTGCCGAGGCCGCCTCAAACATGAGTGAAAGGAACGGTGCATCTTCTGTCGTAAGTAGTAACATTACCACAACCATGAATATGATCAAGGAAACCATAATAATCGTCAATGCTCTCATCAGCAAATCTTTCGGAACACGCTGACGGAAAAATACAATATCTTTATTGCCACGAATCATGGCATACACCGCTCCAATCATGATCAGGAACGTTGTCGTCTTGATCCCACCCCCGGTTGATCCTGGAGATGCCCCAATGAACATCAACAGAATGAAGAAGAACTGGGTAGCCTGCCTCATCTGGGTGATATCAATGGTGCTCGTACCCGACGAACGTGTAGAGACCGATTGGAAGAACGAGGCGTATATCTTTTCACTCCAACTTAGAGATGCCAGTGTGTGTCCATTGGTGAACTCAAATACAAACAGTACAATTGCTCCAATACCAATCAGTGCACCTGATACGGACAATACCAGTTTGGACTGCAACGATAAGCGACGGCGCTTGCGGAACTCAAACAAATCATTCAGCACCACAAAGCCGAGTCCACCCGATACAACCAGCACGGAAGCTGTCAGGTTAAACAACCAGTCCCCTGTATAATATTGGAAACTGTTACCGAACAGATCGAAACCACCATTGTTAAATAATGAAACCGAGTGAAAAGCACCGTAGTATACTGCCTGCCAAAAAGGCATCTCCGTTGCCCAGCGTAGTGCCAATATAACAGCAGCCACCCCTTCAATGGTAAACGAAAAAATTAGTACCTTGCGGATAATGCGAACAATGCCTTCCATACTGTCAGCGTTGATAGCTTCTTTCAGCAGCAGCCTGTCCTTAAGCGAGATTCTCTTACCCAATACTAACGCAAACAACGTTGCGATGGTCATGAAGCCAAGTCCACCTAGCTGCATAAGCACCATAATCACGATTTGACCAAACAGGTTGAAGGTCGTCCCTACATCCACAACAACCAGCCCGGTCACACATGCGGCAGAGGTCGACGTAAATAGCGCATCAATAAACGCCAAATGCTCACCGCTTTGATTGGAGATAGGTAGCATGAGCAGAATCGTACCGATCGTGATAATAAGCATAAAACCACCAACCAGAATCAGTGGGGGTGATAGGAATTTAGCAATGTGAAGCCTAAACTTCATGAAGGGCACCTCTTTTAACATAATACATACAGGTAGGCGAAGAAGATCTGTCATATATTCATGGCAGGCATGTTGTTTCGAGTAATTTGTCACTTCGATGCCTATGTAAACCTAAAGAGGAACTTGCCACCAGCATCATACTGAACGGCAGGTTCCTCTTCTATTATGAACGAGTTAAACGTTCCTTATTTAATCCTGTGTACGAGGACGCATATGCGGGAAGAGCAGTACGTCACGAATGGACGGTGAGTTGGTTAACAACATGATCAGACGGTCAATACCGATCCCCAGTCCACCTGTTGGTGGCATACCATATTCAAGCGCACGGATGAAATCATCATCCATTTCGTGTGCTTCGTCGTTCCCGTGTTCTTTCTCCAGCAATTGTGCTTCAAAGCGCTGACGTTGATCAATTGGATCATTCAGCTCCGTAAATGCATTTGCATGCTCACGTCCAACGATAAACAGCTCGAAGCGGTCCGTGAAACGTGGATCTACATCGCTCTTCTTCGCCAGCGGAGAAATCTCAACCGGATGCCCCATAATAAAGGTTGGTTGAATCAACGTCTCTTCTACGAATTGTTCGAAGAATGCATTCAGAATATGACCAAATGTCATATGCTTTTCAACCGGAACTTTATGTTCTTTCGCCAAACGATGAGCTTCCTCGTCCGTCATATGCACGGAGAAGTCCACGCCCACAACTTCCTTAACCGCGTCTACCATCGTTACACGGCGCCATTGTGGTGTAAGATCCACTTGATAGTCTGCATATTGGATAACTTGCGTACCAAGCACTTCCTGTGCGATGTGAGCAACAAGATTCTCAGTCAAACGCATAATATCCTGATAATCGGCATATGCCTCATAAAGTTCAATCATCGTGAACTCAGGGTTATGACGTGTCGACATCCCTTCATTACGGTATACACGGCCGATCTCATATACCTTCTCCAGACCACCTACAATCAGACGTTTCAAGTGAAGCTCGATCGCAATCCGCATGTACAATTCCATATCAAGCGCATTATGATGCGTGATGAATGGACGCGCAGCGGCTCCACCAGCGATGGTGTGCAGCGTCGGTGTTTCCACTTCCAGATAGCCCAATGAATCCAGGTAACGGCGCATGGATTGAATGATTTTGGAACGAGTAATGAAGGTCTGCTGCACTTCGCGATTCATGATCAGATCAACATAGCGCTGGCGGTAACGCAGCTCTACATCCGCGAGTCCATGATATTTATCCGGAAGTGGGTAAAGTGACTTGGACAATACTTCGAGATTTTGAACCTTAACCGAAGTTTCACCTGTCTTGGTTTTGAAGATTACGCCAGATACACCTACAATATCCCCGAGATCGAGTAGGCTGAACGCGGCGTATTTGTCTTCCGGTACAGTATCCTGACGAACATAGATCTGGATTCTGCCGCTCAGGTCCTGAATATGTGCAAAGCTCGCTTTACCCATTCCCCGCTTCGCCATAATCCGTCCGGCAATACTGACTTCGATGTGCTTCTCTTCCAGCTCTTCCTTGGTCAGTTCTTCATACTTCTTCAGAATGGAGCCGGCTTCTTCCGTACGTACGTATTTTTGGCCAAAAGGGTCGATCCCCAATTTGCGGAGCTCGTCCAATTTGTCGCGGCGAATTTGTAAAAGCTCACTTAGTTCGGTTTCGGTTTCCTGATTCAAGACTTCATCCGTCATGATCTATATTCATCTCCTTATTTACATTGCAGGCATCTTCAGAGGTATTCTGCCTCAAATGTTGAAAAAAGCTTCCCTAAGGAAGCTTTTGTCTCCGTACCCGACTGCTTCATTGCTTATATTACTTTTTGATGTCTACAATTTTATATTGAATTACGCCAGCAGGCACACTTACATCAACAACCGTACCTTTTTTCTTACCCAGGATGGCTTTGCCAACAGGGCTTTCGTTCGATATTTTGTTTTGCAGCGGATTGGACTCCGCAGTACCTACAATCGTATATTCCGTGATATCACCGAATTCCAGATCTTCTACAGTGACTGTTGCACCCACGCTTACGGCTTCGGTATCGATCTCATCGCTGTTGATAATCCGTGCGTTCCGGAGCAATTTCTCCAACGTAATAACGCGGCCTTCAATGAATGCCTGTTCATTCTTCGCGTCTTCGTATTCGGAGTTTTCACTAATATCTCCATACCCGATGGCTACCTTAATCCGTTCAGCCACTTCGCGGCGCTTCACTGATTTCAGCATTTCCAGTTCTTCTTCAAGCTTCTTAAGTCCCTCTGGTGTAAGGATAACTTCCTTATCGCTCATCTCAACCGATTCTCCTGTCATGGGAATAATTTGATTGCACGGCAACGGAACCGGTGCTGTTTACAGAGCTCCGCCCGCATACATCTTCAAAACTATATGAAGTTCTCCGGAGAAACAGAACGCTCCTCCTGATGCACTAGCCTTATGACGCACATGGCGAATTTATACTGTGAAATTATAGGGGAACGGTCTCGAAAAGTCAATGTTACGCTCCCTATAGCTGTAAACGTTTTACAGCAGGAGATCAGGATGCATTTTCGGCTAGTGCCGGTTCTGACTCTAGATTGCCTTCGATATGCAGCTGGGATACAAAATTCTCCAGAATATGCACCATTTCATCACGTTTCGTTTCTTCCATAATAACGTCCTTGATTCGGGCAGATCCTTTCAGCCCTTTCAGATACCAAGCCAGGTGTTTACGCATCTCGCGAACAGCAACAGCCTCACCCTTCAGGGCAATCAGACGATCCATATGCAAAATGGCAACCCGAATCTTCTCTTCCCCATTCGGGTCAGGAAGCAGTTCGCCGGAACTGAGGTATTGAATGGTACGATACAGCATCCATGGGTTACCCAGGGCGGCACGACCGATCATCACTCCGTCACAACCCGTTTCATCCAACATGCGACGGGCATCTTCCGGTGAAGATACATCTCCATTCCCGATAACCGGGATGGAGACAGCCTCTTTTACATTTTTAATGTGTGACCAGTCCGCTGTACCTGTATAGAGCTGCTCACGTGTACGACCGTGTACACTTACCGCCTGTCCGCCAGCGCGTTCAACCGCAAGTGCATTCTCAACCACATAGATATGCTCGTTATCCCAGCCGATCCGCATCTTGACGGTAACTGGCTTATCTACCGCGTCCACTACAGCGGATACCATCTCATAAATTTTGTTTGGATCAAGCAACCAGCGTGCACCTGCATCACAGCTCGTCACTTTGGGCACAGGACATCCCATGTTGATGTCGATGATGTCAGCATTGGTTTCTTTGTCCACTATTTTGGCTGCTTCTACGAGGGCTTGACGGTCTCCCCCCCAAATTTGAAGGCTCAACGGTTTCTCACGCTCATCTACAAACAACATTTCACGTGTACGCTTATTACCATGCACGATGGCTTTGCCACTAACCATCTCCGCACATACGAGGCCTGTTCCGAATTCTTTTGCGATCAGACGAAAAGCCGGATTACATACGCCAGCCATCGGCGCAAGTACGACCTGGTTTTTCATTTCGATGTCACCAATTTTAAGCATGGTAGTCGTCCCACTCCTTTTTAAATCCGAGACTCTTGCATGAATCCTGGTTGTGTTTAATTCTTTAATATTTCTTGCTTTATAAAATTAACGAATAATGACGATATTTTCTTGTTAGTAACAGTCGGTCTTAGTTCCCCTGTAACTCCTCAATGCTGATCGACAGTACCCCGGCAATTAGGTTCAGCTCCCGTTCAACTACTTTGCGGTTGCCTCGTTCAATCATACCCAGAACGGCCAGAGATATGCCCGTCTCAGCAGCGAGTTCCTGTTGTGTTAAACCTTTCAGCTTCCGGAAAGCCCGGATTCGATTGGCCAGTTGCACGTTTTCCAAAGCTGTATTCCATCCTTTCCATCCAGTACAGACAACGATGATTGTACAAAAGCATACAAACCTGAATGCTCGTCTTCGGTTACGATGTCAGCCAGTGGAACCAATACAAACGCCCGTTCACCCATCCGTGGATGCGGCAATTGCAGCCGTTCGGTATCACTTGTCTCTCCATCCATCCAAAGCAGATCCAAATCCACTGTACGAGGGCCCCAACGGATATCACGAACCCGCCCAAGCCTTGTTTCAATATCCAGCAGTTCCATGAGCAGCTGCTCCGGCAAAAGTGTAGTCAGTACCGCAGTTGCCATATTCAGAAACGCTGGCTGGTCCACATAACCTACCGGCTCCGTCTCATACAGCGCAGAACAGCGCAGGACGGATATATGAGGATGTGCATCCAGCAACGTTAACGCCTCCAGCAGCGTCTGTTCCCGGTCACCCAAATTAGCCCCTAAAGCAATATAAGCCTCTGAATATTCAGAGGTCGAATGTGCAATCATGATCGGTTCTCACTTTCTTGTGCGGCGAAGCTCTACAGTTACGCCCCCAAAATGAATATCAAAAGGTGGATGCGGCTTCGTCACCTTGACTGTCAGTGCATTGATAATAGTATAAGTGTCTAGTAAAGAAGATGCAATATGTTCGCCCAAAGCTTCAATTAACTGGAATGATTTATTTTCAACGATCTGTTTTACCAACTCATGGATCTCTGCATAATTGATGGTTTTGGTCAAATCATCGTTACGCCCAGCTTCGCCCAGATCCATATCGATCTCCAGATCAATATAATAACGCGCCCCCAGCTTCCGTTCCTCGGCAAATACGCCGTGATATCCGTAATACTCCATTCGATGCATTACCATTCTATCCATAAGATCCGCCTGCCCTCTATATATAATGAATTCATGGTTCGATATTTGTTCCTATTGCAAAACGCTTCGCTTCCACTGGAACGGGTCACCGGACCCGCCAGTTTCATTTCCTCCGCAAGCCCGGAGATGCATACAACATGGCATCACACATATCCACTGTGCGCCGAATCGGCTTCACATCATGGACACGGACCATCTGGCATCCTTGGGCTATGCCAAAAGCAACCGTAGCGGCTGTACCCTCCAGCGCATCATCCGCCTGTACCTGTAAGGTGCTCTGAATAAACCTTTTACGCGAGGTGGCAAGCAGAACGGGATACCCCATCTCATTGAGCAATCCAAGCGATGACATGAGCACCAGATTTTCGTCCAGATCCTTCACAAAGCCAATGCCCGGGTCCAGAATAATCTGATTGGGATGTACTCCAGCCTCTAGCGCAATCTGTATACTCTCTTGAAGATCACTGACTACATCACCCAAATAGTTGGTATAGTCTCGTTCTTGGCGGTTGTGCATTAGGATCAGAGGACATCCCAGTTCTGCCGCAGTACGTGCCATCTCGGGGTCAGCTTTGGCACCCCACACATCATTGATGATGTGCGCTCCTGCTTGAATGGCCTGACGAGCGACATCCGCCTTATAGGTGTCCACCGATATCGGAATATGTGGAGCCTGCCGCCGCAGTGCTTCAATGACCGGAATGATTCGGCTGAGCTCTTCATCAGCGCCAACGATATCTGAACCCGGACGTGTGGATTCCCCGCCAATATCAATGAGATCGGCGCCGTCTTCCATCATCTGAATGGCGTGAGCCACCGCTCGCTCCACACTGGTATAACGTCCCCCATCCGAAAAGGAGTCCGGTGTGACATTCAGAATGCCCATAATAAGTGTACGTGTGCCCAGTTTTAGCTCTGCTGGCCCCCACGCATAATTCCGTTCATAAATGACTGGTGTAAGTGTCATGAAGTATACCCCGCTTTCTGCCGGTACATACCCAGAAGCGCTTCTGTAACCGGGCCTATATGTCCGCTGCTGATTATTGTTTCTGTTCCATCCTGATCCCTCAACGTAGTAACTGGAACAAGTTCAGCCACAGAGCCTGTCAAAAAGATCTCATCTGCCTGTAACAGCTTCTCCCAAGGAAATAACCCTTCCTGGCAAGGCATTCCTTGCTGAGCTGCAAACTCCAGTACAACAGCTCTGGTGATTCCCGGCAAAATGCCAGTCGCAAGTGCTGGCGTGTAGAGTACGCCCTGCCTTACCCAGAACACATTGCTGACAATCCCCTCAGCTACATGGCCATCTCGGGTTAATTGCAGCCCTTCGGCACTTTGCACATGCTGCCCGTATCCGTTCAGTTCCCGTTTCGCCAGGATGCTGTTCATGTAATGCAGCGATTTGAACCGCACTTCTCCTTCAGGCGTGTTACGAGGCGTCGACAGACGTTGAAGCATTTTTCCATTTTCGTATAGGGAGGGAGAGGATTCAGGTAGTGCTTTTGCCAATACGATATGATTGGGTTTCACATAATCTCCTGAAGGTAGCCCGAGGGGAGCCTCGCCCGCAGATACCGTATAGCGTACATAGGCATCCTGAATTTCGTTAGCGAGCAACAGGTTTTTGATCCAGCCCGTTACCTCCGCTGCTGTTGCTGTGAAAGGAATGCCTAGTTCACGACACCCTGAAGCCATCCGCTGCAAATGACGTTCCAATAGAAAAGGAACTCCTTGATACGTCCGAAGCGTCTCGAACAATCCAAGTCCGTACAAAAAGCCGTGATCCGTCACCGGAACCACGGCTGCCGCCATATTAACCAATTCTCCGTTTATCGCGGCATATTTCATCTCTATACCTTTACCTGCTGAGACAGGAAGTTACGCAGCATTTGATGACCGTGATCCGTAATGATGGATTCGGGATGGAACTGAACACCTTCAATCGCATATTCCTTGTGACGCAAGCCCATAATCTCGCCTTCCGCCGTCTCGGCCGTAATCTCCAGACAATCTGGCAGACTGCTGCGCTCCACGATCAAAGAGTGATACCGCGTTGCCGTGAAGGGAGATGGCAATCCGGTAAATACGGATGTTCCGTTATGATGCATCTCTGATGTTTTGCCATGCATCATGCGGTCCGCACGGATAACATTGCCTCCGAAAGCCTGTCCAATCGCCTGATGTCCCAGACATACGCCGAAGATCGGAATACTGCCCTTGAAGTGATCAATGACCGCCAGACTGATGCCGGCCTCATTCGGAGTACAAGGCCCCGGTGAGATCAAAATATGATCAGGTGCCAACGCCTCGATGCCTGCCAGATCAATCTCATCATTACGGCGAACTTCCACCGTCTCCCCCAGTTCACCCAGATATTGAACCAGGTTGTATGTGAAGGAATCATAATTGTCGATAACCAGTATCATATCTTTGTTCCTCCTGTCTTCCGTCCACACAGGACGGCTGCTTGATTATTTTAATTTAATGGCTTCAGCTTCCTCGCTGTAATTCACAGCCCTCATCATTGCTCTTGCCTTGTTGCGGCACTCCTTGTATTCCCGATATGGATCGGAGTCGATTACGATGCCCGCTCCTGCCTGCACATATCCCACTCCATCTTTAATGGAAAGTGTACGAATGACGATGTTCAACTCCATATTGCCACTGTAGTCCATCCACCCAATCGAACCTGTATACGGTCCACGACGTACAGGCTCCAGTTCTTCAATGATTTCCATGGTGCGAACTTTGGGTGCACCTGTAATCGTTCCACCTGGGAACGTCGCTGCAATCACATCAATTGCGGATAGTCCGTCTGCCAGCGTCCCCTCGACTTGAGACACCAGATGCATAACATGCGAATACTTCTCGATCGTCATCAGTTCAGGCACATGGACTGATCCATAAGCTGCAATTCGCCCGATATCATTCCGTTCCAGATCGACCAGCATAATATGCTCTGCCCGTTCTTTCTCACTGTTCAGCAGCTCAGCGGCCATCAACTCATCTTCGGATTCATCCCGTCCTCTTCTCCGTGTTCCTGCGATCGGACGAGCGCTAACCTTGCCATGATCCACTTTGACGAGCAATTCAGGTGATCCGCTCACCAGTTGGAAATCTGGACTACGCAGCATCCCCATGTAAGGAGAGGGATTCACGAGACGAAGCCATTCATAGATATGTTCTGCACTGGACTTCAGACGTTTTTCCTGCCGCAGGGACAGGTTCACTTGAAACACATCCCCTTGCCGGATATATTCCTGCACTGTGCGTACCGCCTGCTCAAAGTCCTCTTGAGGAAAGGAGGTGTGCCATCCTTCCGCTTCCCGCTCCGAATCCGCTGACTGCGCAGTGAGATGAATGTGGCTATGGCGATGCTCCAATGCCTGCTGCTGCTCTTCCGCCTGGGCAAATCCCAGAATATGCAGCCAGCGCTGCTGCATGGCTGCTGCTCGCTCTTCTGCTTCTGCGTACAACCTGCGAAGCTGATCTTCATCCTGATCCGGCTGTACAGCCAGATGAACCATGCAGAACAGGGTCTGCTGCTCATGATCATACGCCCATATTTCTTCAAACCGCATCCACCAATAATCCGGGAGAGCCGGGTTGTCTTCTGCCAAAGTTGGCAGCTTTTCCAGGGATCTCGCTACGTCATAGCTTAGATAACCTGCACATCCACCGCCAAAGTCTGGAGCACCGCTCACCTTTGGTGCGCTGTATGGTTCAGCCCATCTTTTTAATACTTCAAGCGGTTTACCACAGTCTGTCCGGGTACCGCCTTGAACAAGATCATGAATAACAGCTTCGTTGCCCTTGCCGGAAATAACGGATACCGGGTTTAATCCCAGAAAGGTATATCTTCCGCCTTTACCATTCTCCAATACCATTGCATAGGGTGACGCTTGTTGCCAGGCTGCTTCCCACGTTAACGGTAAACCGCCATGATACGGTCCCTTATCCGACTTGATCATATACGGCATCATGGTCCAACCTTCTCCGGCCCACTCTGTCCAGTCGGCGTATGTTGTCATCAGGTGTGTCATTGCGGTTTGCCGCCCTCCATCTGTCGCTAGTTCTATTGTCTGATAGTATACTAAAGCGCCGCTGCTTTTAAAAGCATTCAGCAAAAAATCCTCCACACCCGGCATACGGGCAAGGAGGATTTGTTTCATCACTTGTTAGGCTTAAGCTTCGAAGTTGTAAAGTGGCGTACTGAGGTAACGTTCGCCGTTACTTGGCACGATCACGACAACGCGTTTGCCTGCACCCAACTGTTTAGCCACTTGCAGACCTGCACGGATGGCTGCACCAGAAGAAATACCGGACAAAATGCCCTCTTCCTTCGCTACCTGACGAGCCGTCTCGAACGCATCATCGTTCTCGATGTGAATGATCTCGTCATAGATTTCCTGATCCAGAATCTCAGGAATAAAGTTAGCACCGATCCCCTGAATTTTGTGAGGACCCGGTTTGCCACCTGCCAAGATTGGCGAAGCTGCCGGTTCAACGGCAACGATTTTAATCCCAGGGTAGGATTCCTTCAACACTTCACCTGTACCTGTAATCGTTCCGCCTGTACCGATTCCTGCAACGAAAGCATCCAACGTACCGCCTACAGATTGAATGGCTTCAACAATCTCAGGGCCAGTCGTTTCACGGTGGATCTTCACGTTGGCTTTATTTTTAAATTGCTCAGCCATGAAATAAGATGGATTTTCCTTAAGTAATTCCTCAGCTTTTTTAACTGCACCATTCATACCTTCGGCTCCCGGTGTGAGCACAAGCTCAGCTCCGTAGGCGCGAAGCAGGTTACGACGCTCCATGCTCATCGTTTCCGGCATAACAATAACAGACTTGTAGCCTTTGGCTGCAGCCACCATAGCCAGTCCAATTCCTGTGTTACCACTTGTTGCTTCAATGATGGTATCACCCGGTTTCAGCTTGCCTTCTTTTTCCGCTTCTTCCACGATGCTAATCGCGATACGGTCTTTGACGCTTGAACCTGGATTCTGGTATTCCAGTTTCACGAACACTTCAGCACTGCCTTCAGGTACGATACGGTTCAGACGAACAAGCGGAGTACCTCCGATGAGTTCTGTTACGTTATTAACTACTTTAGCCATATGAATGCCCTCCTTAGTGGGATGAATACTACTTAAGTCCTGTTGCCATATACATGTGTGGCCGAGCAGCCTCTAGATGTTATAGAAGAACTACGGAAATCCGTGTGAGTCCATTCCGTCTGCAATAAACCGGACAGAGCCTGGGTTTTCCGAAGATTTCTTTGTTCATATAAATGGTTTTATTCCGAGTAAATGAGTAGGTTTTTGATTATTTTTATCTTATCAACGTTACAACCTATTGTCAATATGAGGACTCAAAAAAATACTCCGCCCTGGGCCCTAAGGCCGTAGACAGAGTATTTTTATCAAGATGAAGCAGAACATTCGTTTGCAGGATAATCAGGATGCCGGAATTTCAGCGATGATGACAGCTTCATACTTGTTTCGCAACCTTTCCTCTACCTGAGGCAGGGGATCGGCCTGGCTGAGAGCCAACTGCATCCGAATCTCTTCGCGAACCTCTTCTGCAGGCTGCACTTGACGCTCTTGTTTGTCATTCATTTTAATGATGGCGTAGCCTTCTTCCACCTTCACCGGCCCTGCAATATCGCCAACATCCAGTTGAGCTGCAAGTTTGAGGATGGCTTCGGACTGAAACGGATCGTTCTGCTCAATCCATCCCAGACGACCACCCGCATCACGGGAGTAACTGTCTGACGAATCATTACGTGCGGTTTCTTCAAAGTCTGCTCCCTTGTTGAGCGCATCCAGGACAGATTCAGCCTGTACCTCGTCCTTTAATACGATGATAGACAGATCATATTTCTCAGGGGAAACATAGTCTTCATGGTGTTCGTTCCAATAATGCTCGATATCTGTATCCTTGATCTGTATACCGCTCGTCGCGATTTTCTCAAGCAGAAGTCGGTATCCCGCCTCCAACTCAAGATCTTGCCTGGATAAACCCAGTTGGGACTGCATTTCGTCAAAATAAGCCTTCTCCGAATCATATCCATCCATCGCCGCGGCAAGTTCCTTCGCAATTTCTTTGGGAGTCACCGTCAGATTACGATCGAGTGCTTCCGCATATACGGCTTTGCGATTGAGCATCTGGAGCAGCAATTCACTGCCATAGCGCCGCTTCAATGCCTCGGTCCATTCCTTGTTGGTGATGACCTCCCCATTGATCGTTGCTACCGCACTTCCCTCTTCCTGATTGGTATCCTGAGGTGAATCTGCTCCCTCACGTCCATTTCGCAAGCCTTGCACAACCATAACCGAACCCATCACCAGCATTCCAAGCGTCAAGACAATTACAGCTGTCCATAACCCTTTTTCCTGTCTTGTCATTCCGCGTCCCATCCCCGCATAAAATCAGTTCTTGGCTTGCTCTAGGATGGTCTCAAGTTGTTCCTTGTTGAAATCGTAAGCTTCATTGCAAAATTGGCAGACCACTTCAGCCTGGCCTTCTTCCTCAATCAATTGTTCCATCTCGGATTGACCTAGACTGATCAACGTTTTCTCTACCCGCTCACGTGAACACTCACAGTGGAAATGAATATCCATTTCGTCCATGACCTGTACATCAGGCAGTACACGACGAAGCAGTGCTTCCAGTTCAAGCCCCTCAGCCAGCAGAGATGTCACTGGCGGCATTGTACCAATGGCATTCTCAATCACCGTAATCTCATCATCCGTCAAACCTGGAAGCAACTGTACAATGAATCCACCGGCTACAATAACCGAATTGTCGGTGTCCACGAGTACACCAACGCCTACAGCAGAAGGTGTCTGCTCCGATTTGGCAAAATAGTACGTAAAGTCTTCACCAAGTTCTCCCGAAATAATAGGCACACTGCCGCGATAAGGCTCTTTCAGCCCCAAATCCTTCGTTACGTTCACGAATCCTTCTGTTCCAACTGCGCCAGCAACGTCCAGTTTACCCATACTGTTGCTCGGCAGATGTACATGCGGATTGCTTACATAACCACGAACTTCACCCTTCGCATTAGCATCAGCAACAATCTGTCCAATCGGACCGTCGCCTTTGACTTGAATAGTAAGCTTCTCTTCTCCCTTAAGCATAGCACCCATTATGGATGCTGCTGTAACCGTACGCCCCATAGCTGCTGTAGCCGTGGGAAACGTATCATGTCTTCTGCGCAGTTCCTCAACCAGTTCCGTCGTTTGGACAGCAAAGGCCCTAACCCGTCCGTTCATTGCTGTACCGCGAATTAACCGGTCTTGTTTGTTGTTGTTTTCCAAGTCATTCAGCCTCCTTTGGCGTAATCGCCAGTTATAGAAAAAACGGCATAACATATAAGACTGTAATCTCAGCCCGCTGTTTGCCGTCTCTGTTCTTACCTTTCCCGGTTCCGCTCATAAACGATACGCAGCCCTTCAAGCGTAAGCAGCGGATCCACTTCATCGATGCTGCGTGTTTCTTCTGCAATCAGTTTGGCAAGGCCTCCGGTTGCAATAACTCTTGGCTTGGCTCCCATTTCCTCACGAATACGCTCCACAATACCGTCGACCTGTCCTGCATAACCATAAATAATGCCGGCCTGCATCGCATGAATGGTGTTGCGACCAATGACTTTCTTGGGCTTCTCCAATTCAATACGAGGTAGCTTGGACGCTCGTTCATAGAGCGCTTCGGTTGCAATATGAATGCCGGGTACGATAGCCCCGCCCAGATAATTTCCTTTCTCGTCAATACAGTCAAATGTGGTCGCTGTACCGAAATCGACCACAACGAGCGGGCCGCCATACTTCTCGACGGCTGCTACTGCATTAACAATGCGATCCGCGCCAACTTCACGAGGATTCTCATACCGCAGGTTCAGGCCGGTTCGGATACCAGGCCCAACGAGTAGCGGTTTTTTGCCTACGTATTTCTCACACATGGCTTCAATCACATTCACCAGCGGTGGAACCACGGATGAGATGATCACACCTTCAATGTCGCGTGTTGAAATACCCGACATATGAAATAAATTATAAATCAATACGCCGTATTCATCCACTGTCGACTGCCGGGATGTACTCAGGCGAAAATGGTGGAGCAACTCCCGGCCTTGATACACGCCGAGTACGATATTGCTGTTGCCCACGTCTACCACAAGAATCAAAGAGGTTCACCCCTCTTTCTTTTCGTTTAAATCCAGGCTGATATCCAGGCTCTCAAAAGAGTAGGTTAACCTGCCAACTGAAATTACATCCACTCCGCTCTCTGCAATACCACGAATGGTATTTAGCGAGACGTTGCCCGATGCCTCAACTTTCACATGCGGTGCCTGCTCACGAATAAGAGCAACGGCCTCACGCATCCGATCTGGGTGCATGTTATCCAGCATAATGATATCTGACCCAGCCTGCAAGGCTTCTCTGACCTGTTCCATGTTTTCGGTCTCTACTTCAATGGTCATTGTATGCGGAATGACGGCTCGCGCACGCTGTACAGCTTCAGTAATCCCGCCTGCGCCTTTGATGTGGTTATCCTTAATCATGACGGCATCATAGAGGCCGAACCGATGATTTGCTCCGCCACCAACCCGGACTGCATATTTTTCAAGCAAGCGGTGTCCCGGTGTTGTTTTACGAGTATCGACCAGACGTGTAGAAAGGCCTTCCAACGCATCAACATAAGTACGTGTGCGGGTAGCAATACCAGACATGCGCTGAAGCAGGTTAAGGGCCAGACGCTCTCCTGTCAGCAAGCTATGTGTGCTTCCTTCTACCTCAGCCAGAATCGTACCATGCGTAACTGCATCACCGTCTTTTACCATCGGTGTGAACGCAAGACCAGGATCCACAACCTGAAACACGAGTTCTGCTACCGTAATTCCTGCAATGATTCCATTGTCTTTGGCATGTATCACGGCCTTGGACTGACTGCCAGCGGGAATCGTCACAGTTGTTGTGACATCCCCTGCACCAACATCCTCACGAAGCCAGTTTTTAATTGATTCGATGAGTCCTTCATTATATCCGTTCAGTATCATGACATCAATTCCTCCACAATCGCTTGTTCTCGCTGCTGCAGACTATGCTTCTGCCATACGGCATCGTCACGCTGCGGGAAATCCTCACGGTAGTGGGCTCCCCGACTTTCCTCGCGGTGTAATGCTCCAGTGGTAACCAACCAGGCACAGGTCAAAAGGTTGGCATATTCCATCTCTTCTTTGTGAGTAAACTTCTGATCAAAAAAATGCAGTTCTTGTTGCAGTTCCTCTATTGCTGCTTGCAGGTTAGCGCCATTCCTGCGCAGCCCCACTTGACGCACCATCATTTTTTGCAGACGCAAGCGTCTTTCGGACACTGGCTTCTGCTCTTCCTTTATGGTTCGGTGAATACTTGTTATTGTGGGAACCTTTGTCTGGAGTGGAGCAAGCGGAGGAAGGGATTGAATACGATCCACAATTCTCCGTCCAAATACGATCGCCTCAGACAGAGAGTTGCTCGCCAGGCGATTGGCTCCATGTACTCCAGTAGAAGATACCTCACCGCAGGCAAATAAACGGCCAATGCTGCTCTCCCCGCTGAGATCCGTCTTCACTCCACCCATCATGTAATGTGCAGCAGGAGCAACCGGAATCCAGTCTGTGGTCATATCCAATCCGTATCGCATACAGGTCTCATAAATGGTAGGAAAACGATGCTTAATCATCTCCGCCGGTTCATGAGTGATATCCAAATATACAAACGTACTGTTTGTCGATTCCATCTCACTGACAATTGCACGCGCGACGATATCCCGTGGTGCCAGTTCAAGCTGTGCATGATATCGTTCCATGAAGCGCTCGCCTTTCACATTGCGCAAATAAGCTCCTTCACCACGTACAGCCTCGGACACCAGGAAACGTGGTGCTCCCGGATAACAAAGGGAGGTCGGGTGGAATTGGATAAACTCCATGTCCCGGACAACTGCTCCGGCTCGATAGGCCATCGCCACGCCGTCTGCTGTAGCCACTTCCGGATTGGTCGTATATCGATACAACTGTCCAGCCCCGCCAGAGCAGAGTACCGTTGCCTCTGTCTTCACAAATACTTGCGAACCGTCAGCCTTCTGTACCAGCGCACCAACACATTCTCCCTGCTCTGTAATCAGGTCAATGACAAAATGCTCATCCCACACTTCAATCCCCGGATGTTCATTCGCCTGTGCAGCCAGTGCACGCACAATCTCATATCCCGTTGCATCCCCATTGGCATGCAAAATACGGCGGTGGCTGTGCGCACCTTCCTGCGTCAACGCCAACTCGCCGTTCTCCAGATCAAACAACGTACCCAGACGAATCAGTTCTTTCACGCCGTCCGGTCCCTCGTTCACCAATGCTTCGACTGCTTCGGAGCGGCATAATCCCGCTCCGGCAACAAGTGTATCCTGCAAATGATAGGCAGGTGAATCATCCTCAGCAATAACTGCAGCAATGCCACCCTGCGCATACCGGGTGTTACTTTCCAGTAACGACTTCTTCGTGATCATCAACACACTGCGTTGTTCACTCGCCTTGATCGCAGTAAACAAACCAGCAATGCCTGAACCAATAACCAGCACATCCGTCTCCACCATCGGCAGCGCGGACAGATCAAAATCCACTAAATATTGCGGTATCATGTTATTTCACCTGTCTTGGAGCAAGAGTAGCGCATGCTACTTCACCAGTAACATGCGCTCTAGTGATTCTCTGGCTTTGTCGGCAACGGCTGGAGGCACGTAAATTTGCGGCTTCATCGTTTCCAGGCATTTAACCAGCTTTTTCAAATTGTTGACCTTCATGTTTGGGCATACAAGGAACTTGGTAGCAAAGTGGAATTGTTTATCCGGGCTATCAAGACGCAGTTGGTATCCCGTACCGTCCTCGGTACCTACGATAAATTCTTTAGCGGACGAATTCTTACAATATTCCAAAATGGCGGTTGTGCTACCTACGAAATCACCCATCTCTACAACCTCAGGACGACATTCCGGGTGAACAACGAACTCGGCATTTGGATGCTTCGCTCTCATCTCAACCACGTCTTTGACCGTCAGCATATCATGGGTATTGCAGTAACCTTCCCAGATAATCATTTTCTTGTCTGTATGTTGTTGCACATAATGTCCCAGATTTTTATCCGGTACCCAGATGATTTCATCGGAATCAACAGATTGAATGACTCTGACAGCATTGGCCGATGTACAACAGATGTCGGTCTCTGCCTTGATCTCAGCTGAAGAATTGATGTACGTTACAACTTTGGCATTCGGGTGCTGTGCTTTCAATTTACGTAAGCCTTCAACGTTCACCATGTCTGCCATTGGGCAGCCTGCACGCTCGTCGGGGATGATAACCGTTTTGTTAGGCGCAAGAATTTTAGCGCTTTCACCCATAAAATGAACCCCGCAGAAAACGATAACATCCGCATCGGTTTGTGCCGCCTTCTGAGCCAGCAAAAACGAATCTCCCCGGAAATCAGCGACCTCCTGTACCTCGTCACGTTGATAATAATGGGCAAGAATAATGGCATTCCGTTCCTTCTTCAACTCCATCAGCCGCTCGCGCAGCTCCCGGTTCATCTCAGCCTTGCGCTCTAAAGCCAGAGCTTCCACCTGTGATCCTCTCCTTATCGGGACAGCCTTATACGCTGTTTCATATGGCAAATCCAAGTCGTTATTTTCGCTTGAGAAACGAATCACAAGCGGTTTAACACCTAATGTACACAACGTTCACGACTCTGTCAATAAATGAAAACGCCCCAGAACAAGGGCATAACCGCCCATTTCCTACGTAGTTCGCCCTAAAGCTCCCGGTTATCATTATCTAAACAATTTGAAGGAATACATAAAAAAAGAGAGCCCGAAGGCTCTCCTTGTCATCTGCCACTATAGACAGATGGTGTTATAAATTAAGATGTTGGCTTCGTTCCACCATCATCCGGGTCATTGCTGTTTCCTTTGTCCAGATTCGGAGCTTCGTTAGGAATATCTCCGGCTGGTGGTTCAGGCGTTTCATCTTTGCCTTGAATACGGACGCGTACATCACCGATGTTGTCGATGATCGCTTCTCCGCCTTCGCTAGGCGTACCTTCCCCATCGTTGCTGTTCTCATCTTTTGGAGTCAGGGCACCTGTCTCGATCAATTGCTTGATCTGATCCATTTCCAAAGTCTCCACTTCCAGCAACGTTTGAGCGATCAGATGCACTTCTTTGGAATGTTTAACGAGCAAGTCTTTACACTTCTCATAGCATTCGTTGATGAAGCGTTGCATTTCCTGATCGATCTCGTAGGCAATGGAATCTGAGTAATTCTGTTCGTGACCGATATCACGACCCAGGAATACCTGTCCCTGCGAACTACCGAACTGCATAGGTCCCAGCTTCTCACTCATACCGTACTCCATAACCATGCTACGGACGATACCCGTCGCTTGTTGGAAGTCACTGTATGCACCCGTACCGATTTCACCAATAAACAGTTCTTCGGAAACACGGCCGCCAAGGAGTCCAGTAATTTTGTCCAGCAATTCTTGCTTGGTAACAAGCATACGATCTTCTTTTGGCAACATGATTACATATCCACCCGCACGTCCGCGCGGAATAATGGTAACTTTATGTACCATATCGGCATGTTCCAGGAAGTAACCTACAATGGTATGACCTGCTTCGTGATAAGCAACAATACGTTTTTCACGGTCACTGATAACACGGCTTTTCTTCTCCGTACCGACAATGACACGGTCAATCGCTTCGTCTACCTCACGCATGGAAATATCTCTACGATTACGACGTGCCGCAAGCAATGCCGCTTCATTCAAGAGATTTTCCAAATCTGCACCGGAGAATCCGGTAGTACGCTTCGCAATAATGTCCAGCTTCACATCTTTGGTGAGTGGTTTGTTGCGTGAGTGTACTTTCAGAACCGCTTCACGACCTCTCACGTCAGGACGATCAACCGTGATTTGACGGTCAAAACGTCCTGGACGCAGCAAGGCAGGGTCCAGAATATCTGCACGGTTCGTTGCAGCAACGATGATAATACCTTCATTGGCTCCGAATCCATCCATTTCAACGAGCAACTGGTTGAGTGTTTGTTCACGTTCGTCGTGACCGCCACCGAGACCAGCAC
>Ga0153980_1000342_pt1 | contig 21353 bp, 17 predicted proteins | sample TSGA064MetaG_FD_104722 | JGI IMG/M metagenome (GOLD analysis project Ga0153980, IMG submission 104722) | Attine ant fungus gardens microbial communities from Georgia, USA - TSGA064 MetaG | ecosystem: Host-associated > Fungi > Mycelium > Unclassified | place: USA: Georgia, Magnolia Springs State... | reverse complement strand
TGTCATGGCTCGACAAGATCCTGCTAGTGCCACAGCGCCTACTCGACCTAGCACCGTTGTTCAAAGATCCATTGAAGATGAAAGTGGTGAAAACGATGGTGAAGCTAGATTAGCCTCCACATCTACACCTCAAGCCTATGTCAAGCAAGAGATATTCGCTAGTGGAACCGAACCAACTGTTCCTTCAACTCGGTTTCAGCAACTCCCTACGCCACAAAACTTTACAGGAAACATCAATGGGACAAACTTATCATTTAGCTGGGATCATATTTCCGGTTACACCTTAGATTTGGCAACAGCTCAATCAAATCTTACACAAGCAAGAAATGCTAGGCAGGGGGCAACCATGATGACCAATGCTTTACGTGGCTTAAACCCAACAGAATCGGAAGCCGTCATGATGATCAGACAAATTGAAACCATCGGCGAAACAGTCTATACAGTTTTTGCCACTACCACTAGCGGTAATGCCGTTGAGCTCACCACAACAAGTGCTAACTCTGTTTCTCTAGAGGTAAGCCTTGGTGAATTAGCTAGCTATACTGATTTCTTTGTTCGAGCAAGCTTTTCTCGACACGGTGGTTTAATGAGTGATCCTTCAAATGTGCTTTCTCATTCGGTAGAAACCATTAACGTTCCTGATATGACAAACTGGACTCGCCCCATGGTTGAAAATTGGGCAAATGAAAATAATATTACGGTTGCTTTTGAAGAACAGCCGTCTGATACCATTCAACCTGGCTTAGTTATAACAACCTCACCAACAAGATCCATCCCTGTGGGCGGTACTTTAACCGTTATTCTCTCATCAGGATATGATCTGAACGACAATGAGCAAGACATCCCTAATGAAACAGGAACTGATACAGATAATGGGGAAGAGCTGCCTGGTGAACCTAATGAACCGGTTGATCCAGAGCCAGATGAATCAGGAGTTCTCCCAATTGAGCCTGATGAACCGGGAAATGATGAACAACAAGAACAACCAAATATTGAACCCCGTAATTCGCAACAACAGACTTTAATTGATGAAAATGGGTTCCCAGTCTTAAGCCTACTTAATCGCTTTAGAAAACTTTGGTATCAGTAAACAACTGTATGATATAAATTAAATGTGTATGAAACCTCCTAAATAGAGTAAATTTGGGAGGTTTTCCTTATGTCCTCTATTGCTTTTAATATAAAGTTTTTATAGCTAAAAATAAGTTGTTCAGTGTAAAGTAGGTTGAAAATGTTTATTGATATCCTATCTAACCAAGGAGGTAAACGCAATTTTATTCAATATCGGGAAAGAACAGCACAAAGGACCCATGTATGTAATGGGTTGATTGGATCATTTTTAAATTATGAGTGAAGACCATTTTAAGCTATCAAATATATTATAGTGAAAATTGATTTACCGAAACTAAATTTAATAACTTGATCTAGTTTACATGGATATTTGGTCACTTGAGAAACCTTTATTAGAACGTTCCTAAACATTCTTTCAAGTCAAGCATAGCACGAATTTAGGGTAATCGCTTAATCATTCTTAGAAGATATATCTTGAAAGAGAAAGGACTCCCTATCTAGTGGACAAGGAGTCGTTTTAACAAATTAAGTTACTTCATTATGTTTCAAAATGGGCCGTACTTCCCTCTGGGCTTGCCTTTACAACTAGCTTCGCTGGAATTCGTTCCTTTAGCTCATTGACGTGAGATATGATACCAATTAAACGTCCATAATCTTGTAAATCCATTAAGATATCGATGGCTTGTTCTAATGAGTCAGAATCAAGAGTTCCAAATCCTTCATCAATAAACATAGTATCTAATTGAATACCGCCAGCGTTTTGTTGAACGGTATCTGATAAACCTAAAGCAAGAGCTAGTGAGGCCTTGAAACTTTCTCCTCCAGATAAGGTATTAACAGGGCGTTTCTTACAAGTGTGGCTATCGTAAACGTCTAAGTCTAAACCTTTACGACCACCACCCCTCACTTCTTCTCGCCGCAATAAATAATAGCGGCCGCTGGACATTTTCATTAATCGTTGATTGGCAGCGGTCAGTACTTCATCAAAATAACTAGATAAGACGTAAGTTTCAAATGACATCTTCCCAGCTGTACGCCCATTGGCTAACTCAGCTAATTCGCCTACCACCCCATATTGCTCTTCTTGTTGTTGTACCTTCTGGTATTTTTTTGTCGCAGAAGTCAGGACTTGTTGATAATGTTGGCACTGCAAATGAACATGAGTCATTTCTTGGCGTATTGTTTCTCTTTGTTGTTCTAATTCTAGAATCATTTGGGTTATAGCAGTCAGGTTTTGTTGTTCCTTTCCTTCCAAATCAAGAGCCAATTGTTCCAGGAAATGATTGGTAGTGTGAACCTCTTGCTGATAAGCTTGAATATCTTCAATTAATTGCTGAATTTGTTCTTTTGACCTTTTAGCCAGTTGATAGTGCTCTGGAGAGGGAAAGGATTTAAACATACTCACTTCCCATGCTACCCTAGCCTCGTGAAGCCCTTTTTCTGATTGTTCTATTTGTTGTTGTAAATGAGTCTTAGTTGTCTCCAAAACGGTGAGATTCTGACTCACTTTTTGATAATCGGCTTCGCTTTGGCAAATGTTTTCTTCATACTCGCTACGTTTTAATTGTAAATGTTTAAGCTTAGTTTCTAATGTATTTAAATCCTGGTAAGATTCTGGAATTCGCGCTATCATAGATTTTAATGTTTCCTGATAAGTTAAATATTGAACTTCATGTTCTTGAGCTTCTTTTTCTAGCTGGCTCCTTTCATCTTTTAATAATTGATAAGTTTCTTTTAATTGCAACAACTGTTGAACCTCTCGTTGTAACTGCTGTTGACGATGGGTTATATCTTTTAGCTTCATCTCTTGTTCAACTACAGTGCTTTCCCATTGCGCTTTTAAATTGCCCAATAACTCCCTCGTTAGATCCACATGTTCTAATTGCGGCTGTTGCTGTTTAATTAATTCACAGCTTTGATTTAATGCTCGCTTTTCTTCCTCTACTTTCATCTCCAGCGCCGTGAACTTTTCCCAACAAGATTGGACCTCAATTCTAGATTGATCCAACTCATCCCGTAACTGATTTAACTCCCTCTCAGTTAAAATAAATTCATTGGTTTTGCTTGGATTCGGATGCTCTGTTGATCCACACACCGGACAAGCCTGACCGATTTGCAGATTATTAGCAAGTCGAATAGCAGCTGCCTTAATAAACAACCTTCCTTGATGCTCATAATTTTCACGCTTAGATGAAAGCTTTTGCGACTGTGCATCAAACTGCTTTTTTAATTGCATACAATTTTTTAAGGATCGTTGAAGTGATTCAGACTGTTCACAAGCAGCATGTACAGCTTGTAAATGACCTTCTGTCTGGGGAATTGCTAATTGTAATTTAAAACCTTGTTCTTTCAATTGTTCCAGCTTTTTTTGAACATCTTCTAAGGGTGAAAGCTGTGTCTCTATCTGCTCAGCTAAAATTCTATTTTGCTGTAATGAATGATCAAGACGCTCTTTCCTTTGCTTTAGCACCCATAAATTTCTTTGATGATCATTCAACTTTTTAACGTCTTGATGATACAGGGTTAATTGACTTTCTTGCTTGATTAATAGCTTAACTTCTTGTTTAAGTTCAGCAATGGCATCGTAACATTTATTTACTAATACAAATTCATTTTGCACCTCTATTAGTTTTTGAGTCGTTTTTTGAAGCTGCTGGTTTAGCTGTCGCCAAACAGTTTCTTGCTTACATACTTCATTTTCTAAGCTCAACAACTCCCCAGCAAGTTGGGCAGCTAATAAAACTTGCTCTTTTTCTTTAACTTCTGGCAATTGGTGCTCCAATGTAATTAAATATTGCGTTGCTTTTTCTTGTTTTTGAAACAGTTCATTTATTCGAATAGCTTCTTGGCGTTTTTTCTGTATTTCTTGAAGCTCTTTGTCAAGTCTCATTAAACGCTCTTTCCACTTACCTTCTTTTTCATCAAATTCCTCTATTCTCCGTTTAACAGCTGCAAATATAACACCTAGACGACTATTGCTTTGTATGAGGTGCTGTAATTCTAAATCTTCTGCAATATTCAAAACAGCCAGTTCGGCTTGAATCGCATTCATAATTTGCGCCACATTAGCTTTAAGGAAAGTCGCTCTATCATGCAATTGTTCTTGAATAGCTTTAAAGAGATCGGTTCCAAAAATCTTACGCAGTAACTCTTCCTTATTAGTGGTATTAGCGTATAAAAACTCTTTAAAATCTCCTTGAGGTATCATTACAATTTTTCGAAATTGGTCCACGTTTAATCCTAAAATCTGATTAATCTCTTGTCGAATCTCCTGATCTTTTGTTAGGGGCTCACGCTCACTGTCTAATTCACAAAATTCAATGGCAGCTGGCACCTCAGTCATTCCAGAGCCACGTTTTTTCCTTTGCTTTTGTTTAGGCGCCCGCACGATTCGATATAGTTTATCTTTCACACTAAAAATAAATTCTACTTCAGTCTTTAAGGCAACTGTTGCCGAAAAATCACTGCGTAAATCTTCTCCTTTGCGACTAGCACCACTAGTTTCTCCATATAGAGCGTAACAAATCGCATCAAAAATAGTCGTTTTTCCTGCACCTGTCGGTCCCGTAATTATAAAAATATCTTGGGTTTGCAGCCCTTCTTTAAAGTTTAAGTGAACCTGTTTGGCATAAGGCCCAAAAGCGGTCATTTTTAAGGTTATAGGTTTCATTTCTTAGGCCTCCTCTTTCCTAACTAGTTGGCTGAGGATGTCGTTCACAACTTTTTCACCTATTTCATGGAGCGCCTTCCCTCGATGATGTTCATAAAAATCTTTAAATAATTGACTAGGTGTTTTTTGGATTCTTTCTTCACTAGCAAGTCCACTACTCTTAAAATATTCTGTTAAATGACGCTCGATTTCTAAAGACATGATATTGGGATAAACTTGTCTTAGCTTCGCCATCGGTTCTAAAAGTTCCCCTTCGTCAGTTAAAATAACCCGAATATAATCTTCACATTCAGAACTTTGATCACTCATTAACAACTCATCCAAACTTCCTTTAATGGTTCTAAGCTCTCGCTTAGGTTTCAATGGCAAAAGCAAATGATTAACCTTTCCATCAGCTTTCATTTCAACAAGAGTTACTGATTTTTTATCAGTCTCTTCTGAAAATGAGTACTTCAAAATAGAACCGCTATAACGAATGTTTGGGGCCTCCACCTGTTGTGGCCGATGTAAGTGACCGAGAGCTACATACTCAAAAGCCTTAAATAACGAAGCTGGTACCATTTCTTTTCCTCCAATAATAAGCTTCTTTTCCGAATCAGAGACAATAGGCGACTGACTTCCACTAACGTAACTGTGAGTAATTAAGACATTTCGCTCCTTTAGATTAAGCTCGTTGGCTGCCAAGGTAGCTCTCATCCCGTCTTCAAGTGATTTAATAAATTTATCATGAAGCGTCTCTCGAACGACTGGATAATCTGTAAAGGGTAACAGATAAAAATGTACAGGACCGGCCTCATCAAAAAAGGTTACTTTTTTTATTTCTTTTGAATACTTTCCGGCCACATAATAATGGGCAGCTTCAAATAATTCATGGCCAAAACTGAGCATTTCAGCACCGTCATGGTTTCCAGCAATGGCTAAGACTGGAGTTTTTAGCTGAATCAAAACATCTTTTAAAAATTGACTATACAATGAAACAGCTCTAGCAGGTGGTACACTTCGATCATAAATGTCGCCAGCAAGCAAGACAGCATCCGGTCGATATTCCTTTATATACGTTTTGACTTGCTCTAAAATAGTAACTTGATCTTCGATCATTGAAAAGCCATTCACAACTTTTCCTAAATGTAAATCTCCTAAATGCATAAAACGCACGGCGATACCCCCTAATATTACTAGCTAGCTAGCTTAAAGACAAACTGGTACAAAAGCATAAGTAGACAAAATTCCACCATTCTCTAAAAAGTTACACTTCACTAAAAATTAGATCCTTAACTACTTCAAAAATGATATTAAATCTATTTTTATGTAAAAAAACAAAAAAACGCTGATTACCTTCTCCTGACTATTTAATGCCCTGGCTACAACAAGCAATTTCTTTTATGGACCGATTATAACATAGAACAAAATAAAAAGGCAATAAACCTTATAAGACGGTATTTTTCACGCCCCATTTATTTATTTCATTAAAATACTGCACCCTTAACGAGTACAGTATGAAATGTTTATTTTGCTTCAACACTTTCCCAGTCTTTGATAAATTTTTCAATTCCAGACGTTGTAAGGGGATGTGAGATCATTTGTTCAATAACATGATAAGGCACCGTTGCAATGTGTGAGCCTGCTTTAGCAACAGACATAACATGCATCGGATGACGGACACTTGCAGAAATAATTTCTGACTTAATCCCGTGAGCTTTAAAAATATCGGCAATATCTTTGATTAAAATAACACCGTCTTGACTTAAATCATCCAAACGACCTAAAAAAGGGCTTACGTATGTTGCTCCAGCTCGAGCTGCCAGTAGTGCTTGTGTGGCAGAGAAAATTAAAGTTACATTAGTTTTTACACCCATATCTGTTAAGCACTTGGTAGCTTTTAAACCTTCCCCACACATCGGGATTTTAATCACAATGTTTTTATGGATTTTAAATAGCTCTTGAGCTTCTTCGACCATTTTGTCAGCATCGAATGAAATAACTTCTGCTGATATGGGTCCATCAACAATAGAGGTTATCTCAGTTACAACTTCTTTGAAATCACGACCTTCCTTTGCAATTAAAGACGGATTTGTTGTGACCCCACAAATAACACCTAAATCATTAGCTAACTTAATCGCTTCCACATTAGCTGTATCAATAAATAATTTCATGTTCGACATTCCCCCTGTGTCCAAATAGAGTAAACGTTTATCATTTGCCAAATTCTTATAACTTAGTTTGAAAGTTAAACTAAGTGTTAATAAAACAAATTATAAATCGTTACTATAATTTTAACACCATTAAACACTGGAATTCAAGGAGTTTTCCAGTTTTCTTCTAAAATTGCAACCTTACATCTAATCAAAACATAACAACATTAAAAAGATCACGTTTGATCTGACCATGGCCATTTCATTTAATAAGCATATGGAAAATAGCTCGTGAAGCATTTGTTATTAGTAAAGGAATTAGAGAGGTTGATAACAAAAAAGATGGGTTCTATTAACTAGACCCATAAAATATTGACGCTTGTCTGTTTCCAACTAAATGTTAGAATTGCATTAATCATTAAAGTTATTTGGACAAACATTAGAAATTAGCTACAAAGAGCAACTAATATTGTTGTTACCACTTCAGTGTCTTTGAAAAGATATAGATTTCTATAATTATCACACAGATGATCATATAAACACTCCAAATAGTTTTGGTTAAAATTTCGTGATCTGTTACAAAATTAATCGCAGCTAATGTAAAAAATAAAATCGACCCTATTAGAAATAACACACCGGAAAACCGATGGATAAATCGCTGATGATCCTCATTAATGTGGAGTCTACGCCAGATTGTTCGACCTCTAATGCGCCTTCCTGGGCGTTTTATTGAAAAATAAAAGTCAATTAAAGACAGGACTAGTAGACCGATGCCTATGAGTAAATCTAACATTGTAAAATCTCCTCCTACCAAGATCTTCAAGCTTATATGATAGTCTATCCTATTCTTAATTCTTAACATTATTATTATATTAAATTTTATCACGTCTTTATTATAAATGCTAATTAATTTTTTTAAAATTTTTCCTAAAAGAAGTATTTATCACTTTTTGAGGATTTCCCCATAAAATAAAGAGTAAGCGGATATTTTAAAAGGAGGATATGATTTTGACAACTCATATAAAAAAATACTTTGTTTGTGCAAATAGTTCACAAGGGTTTTATAGCTTATTTCAAGAAAATCTAGTCGGTCTTAATCTAGTTTTTATTTTGAAAGGGGGCCCTGGATCAGGAAAATCTACTTTAATGAAGCGAATAGGGTCTCATTTTCATGATTTAGGATATGAAATTGACTTTATCTATTGTTCGTCAGATGTAGAATCATTAGACGGTGTCATCATTCCCAAACTAAGTGTTGCCATTGTCGATGGAACAGCGCCTCATGTGCTTGAGCCAATAGCTCCAGGAGCTATTGAACAATATGTAAATCTTGGAACTGCCTGGAATATTGATCACTTAAAAACTCACCGAGATGAAATTCTTAACTTAAAAAAAATAATTGAAGAAAATTATGCAACTCTTTATGAAGCCTATGGGCTAGCCTTAGCAGTTCATGATGAGTGGGAAAAAATTTACATTGCTAACATGGATTTTGAAAAAGCTGACGCATTTAGAAAATTGATTTGCGAAACATTATTAAATTATCCAAAAGTAGATCAAAAAGCCACTGTTAAACATCGTTTCTTTGGAACCTCAACGCCAAATGGAGCTGTTGATTTTATTGAACATTTAACCGAGCCTTTGGCTAAGCGTTATTTTATTAAGGGCCGCCCAGGAACTGGAAAGTCAACCCTTTTAAAAGCAATTGCAACAAAAGCCGAAAGCTTAGGGTACGACCTTGAAATTTATCATTGCGCTTTTGATCCCAACTCCCTAGATATGGTTTTAATACCGTCCCTTAGTCTTTGTTTCTTTGATTCAACCGCCCCCCACGAGTATTTCCCAACTAAAGAAGGCGACGAATTTATTGATATGTATAAAGCCATTATTAAGCCAGGAACAGATGAAGCTCATGAAACTGAACTAGCTGAAATTTCTAGGCGCTATGAAGAAGAGGTCAAAAGAGGGTTAGCTGCTTTAAAAGTAGCAAAAGAGGCTCATGCGCAATTAGAAAAGATTTATATTGCTGCAACCGATTTTGAGATAATTGAAGGCTTTTTTCAACAGATTAAGACAAATATAGAAACCCTGGCATCGAAGTCTTAAAAGCAGGCACTCCAAAAGTTAAATAACTATTTGGAGTGCTTTTTAGCGAGTTAAAAAACGATGACTTTTAAAAACAGCTTTGCACAATGAGGATTTATACAAGCAGATCCACTCTTTTGATAACGGTAACTTTATATTATAATGACGATAACTCTACTAAAAAGAGCGAAAAAATGGAGGCTGCAATGAATAATAGAAATAAACAAAAAATAATGATTGCAAAAGATGTTCTCGATCAATTAGAGTTTAAAGTGGTTGGCGCTAGTGTAGGAGGCTCAGTTGTAAGAGGAGAAGCAGATGAGTTTAGCGATTTAGATTTAACCATTTGTACCGATACAACTGATCGTTTCAAACGAGACTTTTTTTACGCTGACGAAATTATTCAATTAGAAGTTATACCTCTTAAGCACTTACCAAATAAAAACACGATGATTAATTTACCATGGGACCACCGGTTTATTTATGAAATGTCAGTTATAAAAGATGAAACAGATCAGCTAATCCCTATTAAGCGTTGGGCAACTCATTATTTTTCTACTAAAAATGGTAAGAAAAAGATGCTACAACAAGTTAACCAACTCGTTAGTAAAAGAAAAGAATACGCTTTTGCTTGCATAAAAGAACAGCAACTCTATTCAGCCACTAATGCAGCTCTAGGAGCCTGGACTGAAGCAGGATTTTTATATTTATTTTTAGATCAACAAACTTTAGCTACCGATGCATTAATCTCCAAAATTAAACAACTAAAATCACATTTAAAAATTTTTAAGGAGGTCGCCCCTTTTCAAGACCTGGGAAATCATGAAGCTGATTTATGGGATATCTATGATAGCATCAAAAAATTCCGAGCTTATTTACGAAATAAACATAATGAGAACCTATTTATGCTAGCAAAAACACAAGATGTTCTTTGTCAAAGAAAGGCTCAACGTCTGATCAATCAGTCTGATTATTATCACTTAATTTAGCAAATGCACGGTGAAGCTTTTTGGCACTACTTAGAAACAGCAAACGGTCAATCTTTTGAGACATATTTTAATAAATTGTCTATTGTGTTACAAAATCGTCTAGCAAAAATTAGGTTTAATCCGTTAGAAAAAGATAAAATAGAAAAGTTGTGTGACCTAAGCCATGAGCTATTAGCAATTTGTCATGTCATTATTTGCAAGTTGTCTTGAACAAATTTATTTTTGTTTAAACTGAAAGTAACAACTAAGTCATAGCAAATTAAACTCGAATAAAAAGCGCTATCAAATATAGAAAACAAAAAAAGCGCTCGATGGCACTTAAATAATCTATTACATTATGGCGCGCCCGATAGGATTCGAACCCATAACCCTCTGATCCGAAGTCAGATGCTCTATCCAGTTGAGCCACGGGCGCTCACTGTTAATTATTTTAACATACTTTAAAAATATGATCAAGGCTAATTTTAAATTTTTTTGTATTTCCTTGGAAATATTTGAGCCCCACCATTAAAACTCTCAATTCGCTGAAAATCGTCTCTATTTAAAATCACTTTATCCAAAAAAACAGCTCTTTACCAGTTTTGCAATCCATCTCAATCCTTAAGTGGCATCTGCATTAATAATAATAAAAATATCAATATACTGTAACTTCATTTCTTTCCTGAGTCTTACGTATTATTTTATGTAAATTCATTAATATCATTCAGAACCTATTTACCACCAAGCTAATCGTTGCTTTATTGATGACAGGCTTAAAGATCAGTTAAGATTTCTTTTTTAATTGATTTTTTTTTACTAAATATCTTCCAAACCTTCTTGGAATAAAGCGATTGGCAAACACCAAAACACGATTTGAAAATTTAGGAATAATGAGGATGTTTCCTTTAAACCATTTGTTTACAGCATATATAGCCACTTCTTCTGCACTAGGAATACGGTTATTTACCGTTTTAATCGCAGCTCTTTTTTGAAAATTAGTGGCGACTGGTCCTGGGCAAAGCACACTCACGACAATTTGAGGATGACTCTCTTTCAACTCTTCTGCAATGGCCTCTGTTAGATTTAGGATATAAGCTTTACTGGCATAGTAGCTTGCCATTAAGGGACCAGCTTGAAACGCAGCCATTGAAGCTACATTTAATAAATAGCCTTTACCTTGCTTGATAAAGTCATTTAAAAATAGTTTGCTTAACAGATGGGTATTTGTCACATTTAAATCGATTAGGTTTAACTCAGCTTCAAGCTCTATTTCGGAAAATAAACCATATAACCCATATCCAGCATTATTGACGAGCCCAATAACTTCATAGTCCTGACAAGCCCTGTGCAACGCTTCTGGATTTCCTGTTAGAGATAAATCATAGCTCATAATCACAACCTTAATTGAATACATTTCCACTAAGCTTTGTTTTAACTCTTGAAGTAGTTTTAACTGTCTAGCCACCATGATGAGATCAAAATTTTGGCGAGCTAATTCATAACAAATAGCTGCTCCAATTCCAGAAGACGCCCCTGTCACGACGATATAAGCCATTATAAACCTCCTTATCTGAAAAAAGAAGAAAGTAAAACTGTATTTTTAGACAAATAGAGTTTTACCATCTTCCTTCTCATTTCATACTAGTGTTGTTCATTGTTAGCTAAGATTTCAATTGCTGATCTAGCCGCTTTTTGCTCAGCTTCCTTCTTCGTTTTCCCCGTTCCTCGACCTAATACAATCTCATCTAATAAAACAGCCGCTTCAAAAGAACGATTATGAGCAGGCCCCGTTTCAGAGACAATTCGGTATTCAATTGCTTTTTTAGAATCGGCTTGTACTAATTCCTGCAAGGTACTCTTATAGTCAAATATTTGTTTAATTTCACCATTTTGATAAGATCGATGAATAATTTTATGGACAAAATCATGGACAGGATCCATACCTATATCTAAGTACATGGCTCCTAAAAAAGCTTCAAAAGCATCGGCTAACACAGTAGGTCGCTCTCGACCTCCAGAAAGTTCTTCCCCTCGTCCTAGCAACATTAACTCTCCAATACCCAAGTTACGGGCATAAGCTTCTAATGAAGCTTCACATACTAGTTGGGCACGTATTTTGGTCATTTCTCCTTCTGACAGAGACGGACTAATATTAAATAAGTAATGAGAGACTGTCAATTCTAATACAGCATCTCCTAAAAACTCTAATCGCTCATTATCTTTAATTTTTAAATGGCGATGTTCGTTTACATAAGAAGAATGTGTAAAAGCCTGATAATAACCATCAAGATTACGAAAGGTAATGTCATTCTCACTTAAAAAATCTTTTAATCTCTCTAAATATGTCAACTTTATTCCACCTCCCTTTCAATCATTTAATTATATCGTAATTCCATATTTTATACAAGCATTTGGAAAGCGCTTGTCTTTTTTCGACAAAAATAGAATTTATCTAACTAGAATCACGATTTTCTGCAATACTGCGAGTTATTTTTTCCGTCACATTTTGCCTAACAATTTCTCGTCCTTGACCAATGGCATTCATAATTGCAACGTAATCAGACGAACCGTGGGCCTTAATCACTGGTGCTGCAACGCCTAATAAAATGGCACCTCCCACTGCAGAAGCATCCATTCGCTCTTTTATCCCTTTAAAAACACCTTTTAAGAGTAGGCCTCCTACTTTTCCTAACGTTGACGACATTAACTCTGCTTTCAACAGTTTAAAAATGGAGCTAGCTGTTCCTTCTGTTGCTTTTAAAGCAATATTTCCCGAATAACCATCTGCGACAATAACATCCACTTCACCACTAATCATGGACTTGGATTCCACATTTCCTACAAAATTAAGTTCCTTATCGGCAGCGATTAAAGCATAAGCCTCTTTTTGGAGTTCTGTTCCTTTTCCTTCTTCAGTTCCAATATTTAATAACCCAATCCGAGGTTGAGCTACGTGTAAAACTTCTTTCACATAAATAGCAGCAATTTTAGCATTTTGATATAGATACTGGGCTTTTCCTTCACTAGTTGCTCCCGCATCACATAAAACCGTATATTGGTTTTTCTTAATCGTTGGCATAATCGGGGCTAGGGCTGGGCGCTCAACTCCTTTTAAACGCTTAACAATTAGTGTTCCCGCTGCAATTAAAGCGCCAGTAGCTCCTGCTGATACAACCCCATCAATTGCTCCAAGTTTTGCATCTTTACAAGCTCGTACTAATGAGGAATCTTTTTGATGACGAATTGCCAAGGCTGGATCCTTAACATCCATTTCAATGACTTGTTCACAATGGACAACTTTAACTCGAGGATGCTCAATAGAGACGAACTTAAGAATTTCACTTTCAATACCGTATAAAATCACTTCAATATCATCAAATTTTTCCACGGCTGCATAAGCTCCTAGAACAGCTTCTTTTGGGGCAAAATCCCCACCCATTGCATCTAATCCTATTTTTATCATAACGATTTCTCCCATTCTTTATTTAGAAATTTTTATTTTTTAATTTAAAATATTGAGTCCTATTCAGTCAAATTGGTGTAAATCATTGGCGATCGTTTTTTGAATATAGTCACGTAAAGGTAAAAATTCTGGATTGTAATGAAATTCATTGGAGCTCACCATTTCATAGGCATCTTGCATAGCGACACTTAAAATTTTATAATCTTCAACTATATTTGCCATTTTAAATACAGGAATGCCTGATTGCTTTTCACCAAAAAAATCACCTGGCCCTCGAAGTTTTAAATCAGCTTCGGAAATTTCAAATCCATCTGCCGTCTGGGTCAGTACCTTTAAACGCTCCAAACTAGCTTCATTTTTCGTATCGCTAAGCAATATACAGTAAGCTTGCTCACTACCACGACCAACTCGTCCTCTTAACTGATGAAGCTGAGATAAACCAAAGCGATTGGCATCGTAGATTAACATTAAATTAGCGTTGGGTACATTTACTCCAACCTCAATCACAGTCGTGGAAATTAAAACTTGCGTCTCATTGACCACAAATTCATCCATAACTTGATCTTTTTCGCTTTGAGAGAGACGACCATGCATGAGCCCAACTTTCGCTTTGTTAGCAAAATAATGTTGCCACTGATGATGAACCTCCACTGCATTTTGGACATCTAATGCTTCAGATTCTTCAATTAAAGGTGTAATTACATACACTTGTTGTCCTTTAGACAAGATCTTTTCTTCAATAAAATTTAAAGCTCGATTTAGCTTGGTTGTATCAATCAGAAAGGTTTCAACTGGCTTTCTTCCTTGAGGCATTTCGTTAATCGTTGATATATCCATATCACCAAAAGCTGAGATAGCCAGTGTTCGCGGAATTGGCGTTGCAGTCATCATTAAAACATCCACACACTCTCCTTTTTCTCGCAGGGCTTTACGCTGGTTCACTCCAAAACGATGTTGCTCGTCCGTAATAACTAAACCGAGACGTAGAAAGCGGATCTCATCTTGGATTAAAGCATGGGTTCCGACTAAGAGATGGATAGCACCTTGTTGAAGCTGGGCCAAAATTTCCCGACGGCGCTTGCCTTTAATGGAACTGCTAATAAATTCAATTTTAAACTGCGCATAACAATCAAAAAGAACTTTAAGAGACTTAAAGTGTTGCTGACCTAAGATTTCAGTAGGAACCATAAGGGCCACTTGATAGCCAGATAACATGACCATCAATAAACTAATGGCGGCAACCACTGTTTTACCTGAGCCCACATCTCCTTGAAGCAAGCGATTCATCCGACAACTGCTTCGCAAATCTTGCTCGATTTCCGATAGAACCTTTAGTTGTGCCTTCGTTAACTGGAAAGGTAGCTGTTTAATAAATTGGTTCACTTCCTCTGAATTAAATGCTTTTTCCGCCCCTTGTCGTTCCTTTCTAACTTGATAACGCAAATATTGCATCTTCATTTGAAATTTTAGTAATTCTTCATATTTAATCCTTCGCTCAACTTGACGGACTTGTTCTTTGTTTTCTGGAAAATGAGCAAAGTTTACTGCATCATGGTAAGGGATTAAGCGATAACGTTCTTGTACAGAAAGAGGTAAGTCATCATTGATTTGATGTTTGTACGTCTCATAAGCAGTTTTTAAAACTTTTTTAAAGGTTTTTAACGGGACATCTTTTAGGGAATAAACGGGCTCAATCTTTCTTCCTTCTACTATTCCAAATTTAATACTCGTTGCTGTAATGACTTTACGCCCTAAATCCCATTTACCTGTTATGGTAACAACAGTATCTAGTTTAAGTTGACTTTTAAGAAAGTTCCGATTAAAAATCACCACTTTGACCACTTCGTCATTTACCAATATGTTAAATTGCATTCTCGCTTTCATTTTACCGTAATACTGAACTTGACAAGCTGTGATCACTTTCCCTTCAACGGTAATCTTTTCTTCATGAGCCGCGTGATGAATGTCGATTAATTCAAAGCTCTCATAACGATTAGGAAAATATTCTAATAGATCTTGAACCGTTTTAATATGAAGGTGATTTAATTTTTCAACTAATGATGGACCGACCCCTTTAATCGTCTTAACAGAAATATGATCAAGCGACATTCCATCACTCCTTTTCACGTTTTTTTAAACAGTTATATTTTAATTACCCTTTATTTTATCATAGTTTACAAGAAATTAAAATTTTATCTGGCAATCCACTTGAAACGAACCAACTTTCAGTGCTTTTTTAATCTGTTGCTCTTATAAATAACAAAATAAATACCTGTAAACATTAAAGTTGATAAAACAACATTTCCAAAGGATCAAAAACGAGCTGATGCCAATCGTTAGCTGTCCATCAGACCTAATGGATCATTTTATCATATTGCATGCACTAAACTATCTTTATTGGTATAAGATCTTCTCAATTTTATTAATGTTAGGTACTTTATCTTTGCAATTTTTAAACGATCTTATAACACCTCTACAGATCAGAAAAAACTACTATTTTGTTATTGAAAATAAAATAGTAGTTTTTTCTTGACTATTTCTTGAAGCCAATCGAGTCCAAAACCAAAAGAAAGTGATTGATTACTTTGTCAATGAGTAAGGATATCGATATTTAATCCTAATAATCTAGAATTAGGATTAAATAATGAGATTGATGGAAAAGGGTTTGATCCAGTTAATGTTAATCTGGATCAGTAAACACCCATCCATCTTCATTATATTTTTATCATCATTGACGAAAATGTTTACCGTCTTTACAAGATGCAGCTCTTGATACGGTGGCAGACGAAATTATATGGGGCAATTGGCTCAATTAACGAGCGAACATATAGTGACGTTTATGATGGCTGTCGGATAACAAAACAACTCCCTAACAGACGCATTTAATACTGCTACTGCAACACATGAGAAGCGAATAACCAGAAAATGACGATCAAAAACCTCAATTTGTCGCTATAAATCAACAACTGCGTGAGAAACTGACAGAAGTTGGTCTTATTCAAAAGAACTATTATCAAGCTCTTTTCCACTATTATTACGTTTAACCCACCTTGGAAGATTAACGACTTGAAAGATTATTTTTTCTACAACAGTGCATGGCGAGATTCCTTTAATTAACGGCTTGTTTTTCAGTGTTTCCATTTTTCGCCGTTCTTCAAACAGAAATTTCATCTTATTTGTACATACTAAATCAATCTCTTAACTTACTTTTGTTTATATTATCAGTTTTCTCTACAGCTCCATAAGAAGCTTTTCCCTCCATGGTTTTAACACTTTCCACCTTTCATCTGTACATAAATGCTTATATTTATTCATAGAAAAACTCCTAACAAAGTCACCTAGAAAATTTCTAGTGTCTACCTTATTAGGAGCACAAATAGATCAATCGCTTGTTACATCTATTCAACTGAAATAATATAAGCATATACGGGTTGATCGCCACCGAATATCGTAACTTCTACATCATCACATTTTGATTCAATGTATTCTGCTAGTTGAGTAGCCTCTTCCTCTTGGACTCCTTCACCGTAAAAAATGGTGACAATTTCGCTGTCTTCATCCATCATTTTATCGACTAAAGTACAGGCACTTTCAAAGCGATCAGGGGTTGAAACGACAATATCTTTATCTAAAATACCGATATAATCGTTCTCTTTAATCTCAACACCATTCATACTCGTATCTCGAACAGCATAGGTGATCTGTCCTGATTTAACTTCTGAAATAGCTCTTGTCATCTCAGCTTCATTCTCGGCTATTTTCGCATTTTCGTTAAACATCATTAAAGCTGTATAGCCTTGAGGGATCGTCTTAGATGGAATTACCACTACATTACATTCTTCCGTTACTTGAGCCGCTTGATTGGCAGCCATTATAATATTGCTATTATTCGGTAGGATAATAATGTTTTTAGCGTTCATATCTTTAATGGCTCTTAAGAAATCTTCCGTTGAGGGATTCATTGTTTGGCCACCTTCAATCACGTAGTGACAACCATGTTCCTCAAATAAATGCTTAATTCCATTGCCAGCTACCACTGCGATCACGCCGTATTCTTTTTGCGTTTCAACTGATGAATGAGCTTGAGTTATAATTTCATTATGTTGCTCTGTCATATTTTCAATTTTTAGTTTGACAAATTCACCATAAGCTTGCGCCAGATTTAAGGCGTTTCCTGGTGTTAAAGTATGAACATGCACTTTTACAATGTCCTCATCTTGGACGACTACAATCGAATTACCTAATTTCTCTAAACGTTTACGGAATATCTCTTCTTTAAACAATTTACGGTTTTCATCAATTCGCACAATAAATTCTGTACAATAGCCAAATTCGGCTTCTTCATCATTAATAGGCAAGTCTTTTTTTTGGACCGGTACGTCTTGTTGTTCTAATGATAGAGTCTCGCCATTTAATGCCTTTAAGAAGCCTTCAAAAATGTAGACTAACCCTTGGCCACCGCTATCTACAACGCCAACTTCTTTTAAGACAGGTAATAAGTCAGGCGTCTTAGATAGTGATACTTTCATTTCATCAATTACTAACTCATAAAGTGCTGCCACAGAATCTACTGTTTCATATTTATTAACAGCAACATCGGCGGATTCACGAGCCACCGTTAAAATCGTTCCTTCAACAGGTTTCATCACTGCCTTATATGCTGTTTTCACGCCACTTTCTAAAGCAAAAGCTAACTCTTCAATTGTCGCTTTATCTTTTCCGTCTAAGCCTGTGGCAAATCCTCTAAATAGCTGTGATAGAATCACTCCTGAATTTCCTCGTGCACCCATTAATAAGCCACGAGATAAAGTTTTCGCTACTTTTCCAATGGATCCTTCATTTAATGGTATTAGCTCATTAGCACCTGCTGTTAAAGTCATACTCATATTCGTCCCTGTGTCACCATCAGGTACAGGAAAAACATTCAATTCATCAACATATTTTGAATGATTAGCTAAATTATAAGCTCCATTTAATACCATTTGCTTAAACATAATACCATCAATTTGTTTAAATGACATGAATAATTCTCCTCCTAGTGACTCAGCTCTTTAATCCCTTGAACAAACACATTAATTTCACTAACATGCTCTCCAAAAGTTTTTTCAATAACATATTGAACTTTTTTCTGAATCTCAACACAAATTTCGGAGACTTTAACTCCGATTCCAACAATTACATATAATTCTACGTTTAATTTATTTGTTTCATCCACTGTTAAAGTTACACCTTTACTGTAGTTTTCTTTACCTAAAACAACTGCCAATCCATCTTTAACAAAGTTTTTAGAGGCCATTCCAACAACACCATAACACTCTGTTGTGGCGTTACCAATGACTGTAGCAAGTGCTTCTTTTGAAATATCAATTCGTCCATATTCATTTTTTATTTTAACTGTCATAAATATTTAAGCCCTCCCTTTATATTATTGGCTTTTAACACTAATGTTTTGTAACTATTTTACTATATATTATGACCAAACACAAATATAAAATGCCTGCCAGCATTAAAACTACTATAATATAAGTGAGTTAAGTAAAAACTAATAAAAAAAATTGCTTTAACCGACTAAGTATGATAAACTTATATAAGTCTTTTATGATTAGTTATATAAGGAGGTTTTTCCTATGGCTCGCGTTTGTGTCGTTACAGGACGCCGTACTAGAAGTGGCAATGCTCGTTCTCATGCAATGAACGCTTCTAAACGGAAGTGGAAAGCTAACGTTCAAAAAGTTAAGATTTTAGTAAACGGTAAACCTAAAAAAGTATACGTTTCTGCTCGCGCCTTAAAATCTGGTAAAGTAGAACGAGTTTATTAATATCAGTAAAAAGTTGGCAAGATGCCAATTTTTTTTTATAATAAAAAGTTGTCGAGTTAATCGACAACTTTTTATTATCTCTTTTTAAAAATACCCATAAATCCTACAACTACAACACTAATCCATTTTGGTAACTTAATCGTATAAAATCTCATCTGATCGGCTCCCCTTACTCAGGTTTTATTTTCTTTATACTATATGCCCTAAGTAAGCCGTATATAACTAAAATCTAATCTCGGCTATAAATCATTAACAAATAGCCTTGTGAAAATTTGACCGTAAACGAACTTGCCACGACCTCATTACTAATACATCTTATATCATCTTGTTGTAAAGCATAATTCGTTAAGGGGTATTTAACACCAGTGAGTGTTAAATCCGCAACAACATTTTCTAATGCAAAAAATGAAAGATATGCTTCGTGGACTGATTCAAACTCATATGATCCTGGAGCTAAAATCGTTAAGCGACTCTTTTCATCTATTAACGTTAGCTTAATCCTTTCTTTCACAAATTTTAATAATAAACGAACATTGGCTATTGTATGATCAATTCGTCCACCGAGTCCACCATAAATGTACATTTCAGTAAGTCCTAAAGAAATGCCGTGTAATATCGCCACTTCTGTATCGGTTTCATCTTTTTCAGCATTTAACTTAATCACGGTTGAACAATGCTTTACTACAAATTCAAAATCAGTTTCCGATATTGAATCAAAATCACCAATAGCCACGCTAGGAACTATCCCTTGATTAAGCAAGTCTAAAGCCCCACGATCAACGCCAATAATTAAGGCCTCTTGCTTTTTAAAACTATTCACATCAAGCCATGAATGAGGAGATCCACTGACAATAATTCCAATCATAATCTTTCTCAACCTTTTATATCAGCAATGGCTTGCTGACGATTTTTTGCCTTAAAAATGGCGGAACCAGCCACAACAACGTCTACCCCTGCCTGCTCACATAAGCGTGCCGTCTGTTGATTCACACCACCATCTACTTCAATGATAAAGTTAAGCTTATGCTCTTGACGCCATTTTACTAATGTTTTAATTTTAGTTAAGCAATCTTTAATAAAACTTTGGCCACCAAAACCAGGGTTGACGGTCATGATTAAGACCCAATCAACCTCTCTTAAAACATGTTTAATAAACTCTAGAGGCGTATGAGGATTTAATACGACACCGCACTGAACACCGCTCTGTTTAATCACTTGTAGCGTTCGATGTAAATGAGGACAAGCTTCCACATGAACCGTAATAATATCGGCACCAGCATCGATAAAAGCTTTAAGATACTGATCTGGATTTTCAATCATTAAATGAACATCAAAAGGCAATTGAGAGTGAGGACGAAGACATTTAATTAAGTCTGGTCCCAGTGTAATATTAGGAACAAAATGGCCATCCATCACATCGATGTGGAGATAATCAACTCCTAAGCGTTCAACTTCTTTTACTTCTTCAGCTAGCTGTGAAAAATCTGCTGCTAGAATAGACGGGGCAATCTTTAACATAAATTCTCCTCCATTATTATTTATATATGAACTAAAACAAACTTAATACTTGGGTTTTCTAGATTTAATTTCATTTAAAAATTGTAAGTAGTTATCATACCTTGCTTGCATAAATTCGCCAGTCTGAACAGCTTCTTTAACAGCACATTTAGGCTCATTTTCATGAATGCAACCTCTAAATTTGCAGCGCTCAGAACGCTTTTGATACTCCACAAAAGAGCTCGCTAGGTCAATTTCATTTAACTCCTCTAATTCTAGCGAACTAAATCCTGGTGTATCAGCTACCCAAGCCTGATTGAGTGGATGTAATTGAACATGACGCGTCGTATGTTTTCCCCGGCCAAGAGCTTTTGATATCTCGTTAACTTCAAGTTTTAAGGTTCCGTCTAAAGTATTTAAAAGCGATGATTTCCCTACTCCCGATTGACCACAAATCACGATAATTTGATCTTTAATAAAATTTTTTAAATCAATCATACCTTGATTTTCAGCAGATGACGTTTCAAAAATAACATAACCAATGTGACGATAATAATGAAGGATTAATTGGAGTTGATCATTTTCGGTTTCTGTTAACAAATCGATTTTTGTCACCACTATAATGACTTCTATCCCTTTAGCTTCAAT
>Ga0153980_1000340_pt1 | contig 21419 bp, 16 predicted proteins | sample TSGA064MetaG_FD_104722 | JGI IMG/M metagenome (GOLD analysis project Ga0153980, IMG submission 104722) | Attine ant fungus gardens microbial communities from Georgia, USA - TSGA064 MetaG | ecosystem: Host-associated > Fungi > Mycelium > Unclassified | place: USA: Georgia, Magnolia Springs State... | reverse complement strand
TTCAATAATAATATGTTTTAATTTGTTAAGATACATATGGTTAAAAAGTTACCTATTTACACTTAAACAAAAGTATCTCATTACCTCCAATAAATAAACAAATTAAATCTTAACTGTTACAGGTTTAGAGATCTCCATACTTTCTGGGGTTACTAGACATTCATAAGCTACTATATTTACCCCCGCTTCTTGAGCCATTTTTAATGCCTTCGAAAACTCTGGATCCGTCTCTTGATTAGGTGTGAAGCAAGTGACAGTTGCCATTTGAATTACAAAAAGGATGTAAACCTCATAACCTGCCTTCTTAGCCTCAATTAACTCATAAATATGTTTAGTTCCTCTTTTCGTAGGCGCATCAGGAAATTTAACTACCCCTTTATCTTCTAATGTTACGCCTTTCACTTCGATAAAAGCTTCTTGACCTGATGCTGTTTGTAAATATAAATCGAAACGAGACTGACCATACGTTACTTCTCGCTTTAATAATATAGTCTCACCAATTAAACCAGGTAATGTAATAAGCCTTCCCTTAATCCCTTCTAATGCGACAACATTGGGAGCTTGACTATCTATATTTATGAGAGAATCAGTCTTTTTTACTGTTATGAGAGAATAGTCTGTTTTCCTTTTTGGGCTTGGGTTATGTTGGAGATATACTGTAGATCCAGTTATTAATAACTCTTTACACCGTCCCGTATTTTTAACATGAGCGATAACAACCTCGTCATCTATTTTACAGTGAGCAATAAATCGATTAGGGCGCTCTAGAAACGTTGCTTGCACAATATTATGATACTTCATTTATTTAATCCTTTCTTTTAAGACTTGAGTTCAAAGTTTTAAACATAAGCAAAAGACATAATACTTTCATCTTTATAAAAGATAATTAATACTTACTTTTACGAATTAATTTATGTCTTGTGCTTATTGTATCAAAAAAGGATCTAAAATAACAATTGAGAGGTTCCAGCCCTCGTAACATTGCACCGATTAGATGTGAATCGAACTAAATAGGTCACCGTAAAATGAACTTTTTTACAAATAGTTTAAAGAGAATTTTATGCAGTCATCCACATGATTTAGAAATTAGTAATTATAACATTAATTATACCTATCGTAAATTAAACAGCTTCTAAATCAAGGTTACTTTTAAAGGTTACTTTTAATCGAATGTCTTTTTGCGAACATTATAATTAAAAATTGGGAGATCCTGTTTTGAGAATTGTTTTTCCAATAGATTAACTTTATATGAAGTACGTTTTAAAATACCTCAGTTTGTTCAAAATTACCCATTGAATCAGAACCACCCCCCTGAACTTTTTTACTCTTGAATCTAATTTAGTGTTGTCTAAACATGCTTTTTTCATAGAAAAAAGACTGAGAATTCAGTCTTTTTAACTTATTATTACCACTTAAAACTTTAATAACCCTAAGAAAGATTCAGCATCTAAAGAGGCACCACCCACTAGAGCACCATCAATTTCAGGCTGTGCCATTAAACCAGCTACTGTACTAGGCTTTACTGATCCTCCGTATTGAATGCGAATAGCAGTGGCTGCTTCCTGACCATGCTCACGTGCAACTACAGAACGAATGTAACCTATAGTTTCATTCGCTTGCTCATCAGTTGCTGTTAGACCAGTCCCGATAGCCCAAATAGGCTCATAGGCTATAACCGTCTCTTTAACTTGAGCAACAGATAAGCCAGCCAATGCACGTTTAATCTGACTATCTACGACTCGATTAGTTGTGCCATTTTCCCGTTCAGACAAACTTTCTCCACAACATACAATAGGTATTAACCCGTTTGCTAGTGCGGCGTGAGTTTTCTTATTAACCGTTTCATCTGTTTCACCAAACATCTCACGACGCTCACTATGACCAATTACCACGTAAGTAATTCCTAAATCTTTTAACATTCCCGGAGCAATTTCACCAGTAAAAGCGCCGTTCGCTTCAAAATGCATATTTTGAGCACCAATGCGCAAGTTTGCACCTTGATTTTCAACTAATGCTCCTAAATGAACCGCTGGTGCACAAATAGCTGTTTCTATTTTATCTACGTTAGGTACTCGATCGGCAACAGCTTTAATAAATTCTATAGCTTCAGAATGGTTCTTATTCATTTTCCAATTTCCTGCGATAATAGGTTTTCTCATATAGTTCACCTCTTAAATTAGTTTTGAATCTCTTTGCTAGGTTACCTATTCGGGGAGAATTGCCTGCTGGTCAGCTTTAATTACTGGCGCTGGCTCCTCTCATAAAGAATGAGTCCATCTATAATCTATTGCTAAATTTTAGTTAGCAATACCTTCCCGGCAAAGTCTTACTTCACTCATGTTTACATTCTTATCTACTATAAGGATCGCAGATAATTTAGTTTTTATCTTATTTTTCGTTAATAGCCGAAACCCCTGGTAACTCTTTACCTTCTAAATACTCTAATGATGCTCCACCACCTGTAGAGATATGAGAAAATTTTTCTGCATACCCTAAATCCATCGCTGCCGCAGCTGAATCACCACCACCAATAATCGTAATGGCTCCCTCTAAATTAGCGATCGCTTCACAAACACCAATGGTCCCTTTAGCAAAGTTAGACATTTCAAAAACTCCCATTGGTCCGTTCCAAACCACAGTTTTAGCATCTTTTAACTCTTTAGCAAACAATTCAACCGTCTTAGGTCCAACATCTAATCCCATTTCATCGCTAGCTAAAGCATCAACTGAACATATACGACGCTCTGCTTCATTAGAAAACTCTTTTGCTGCTACTGTGTCAACCGGTAAAATTAATTTCCCATTAGCTTTTTCTAATAAAGTTTTGGCCAATGTTAATTTATCTTCCTCACATAAAGAGTTACCGATATTTTTACCTTGAGCTTTTAGGAAAGTAAACATCATTCCGCCACCTACCAACACTTTATCAGCTTTATTTAGTAAGTTTTCAATGACACCAATCTTATCGGATACTTTTGCTCCACCTAAAATAGCAACCATTGGCCGTTTTGGATGATCCACAGCTCCGCCAATAAATTCAATTTCTTTCTCCACTAAGAACCCTGCAACTGCCTCTAAGTTAGCTGAAATTCCAACGTTTGACGCATGAGCACGGTGCGCAGTTCCAAAAGCATCATTGACGAAAACATCACCTAAGGATGCCCAATACTTTCCTAATTCAGGATCATTTTTTGATTCTTTCTTGCCGACAATATCTTCAAAACGAGTGTTTTCAAACATAAGAACTTCCCCGTTTTTCAACTCACTAATCGCTGACTCTAACTGAGCTCCACGTGTTTCAGGAACAAATTTAACTTCTTTTCCTAATAAGGTTTCTAAACGCTTCGCTGCTGGGCGTAATGATTTTGAAACCTTATCTTCTTCTGATTTAATCTTCCCTAAATGCGAGAATAAAACGGCACGACCACCGCTTTCTAAAATATATTTTATAGTCGGTAGTGCAGCTACGATACGATTATCATTAGTGATTTCTCCGTCTTTCATCGGTACGTTAAAGTCAACACGTACAAGGACCTTTTTGCCATTTAATTCAATATCTTTAACCGTTTTTTTATTCATGTGTTTGAATCCTCCTTAAAAAAGTTTTCACAATATCATTTTAACGCTTTTTGACACATAATACAAACATTACTGATTTCAAAGCGTTTTTATCTCGGCTAGCTACTCCAAACCTGCTATTTCTGACGATGATTGAGCACCTCGAACCTTACAAGATTTAATCTCTGATGTAATCAAATCTGTTCCTGTAAGTTTATTTGGTGTTTTTAGTCCGATAAACTATTACTTAATTTCACAGTAAAGTAAAAATAAAGCCTGAGTTGTAGCTCGTTCTCTAATTTTCTCCCGATTTCCATTAAAGATATATGATTTAACTAACGTCTTGTCTCCTATGGTTACACTAATATAGGTGAGTCCCACTGGTTTCAATTTAGTTCCACCCTTTGGTCCAGCAATTCCTGTTATAGCTATAGCTACATCAGTTTCTGTTAAAGACTGCAAAGATTGTGACATCTGTTTAGCTGTTTGTTCTGAAACGGCACCATGTTCCGCTATAACTGCTTGATTAACACCTAATCGCTTTATTTTAGACTCATTACTATAAGTAATCATCCCTTCTAAGAACACAGAGGAGGCTCCTACCACATTGACAAGCTCAGATGCCAGCAACCCTCCCGTACAACTTTCTACTGTGGATAGGGTCAATCCCTTTTTTCCTAACAAGCGAATGATTTCTTCATTAAGTTTAGTCGATTGATCACCGCCATAATGATCACTAAAAATAGCAAGAAATTGTTCCTCGAAAGTCATTAGTTGCTCCTCATATTTTTGAGAAGTCGTTACTACATAATCCACATAAGAAATCGAACAATAAGGGGCAATGTTAAGCATGGGATACTTTTTATATAACACCATAAGCTTTTCTTCAGCAAACGATTCACCGATCCCATACAAGCGATAGCTTCTTGAAATTTGAGGTTGTCCTATTTGGTCTACTAAATAAGTCAACACATATTCAAAAACCATTGGCTTTAACTCATTTGGGGGACCAGGAAGCAAAAAAATTTCTCGATTATCTACCTTAAAAAACAATCCAGGAGCTGTCCCGTTAGGATTAGGAATCACAACACCATCTTTAAGCCGATAAGCTTGGCGCTCATTATTACGAGGCATCTCTTTCTTAACCCGGACAAAGTAATCGTGTATACCTTGATAAATTTTTTCGTCAAAAACAAGAGATTCATCAAAATATTTTGCCACTCCATGACGGGTTAAATCATCGAGTGTTGGTCCTAACCCACCGATAGTTAGGACCAAATCAGCATATGTGTAAGCGTAGTCCAATCCTTTAACAATATCATTCTCACTATCTGCTACGACTTGGTGATGAACAACTTTAGCACCTAGCTTTTCTATTTCTCTCGCAATAAAAGCACTGTTTGTATTAATAATTTTTCCACAGAGAACTTCATTTCCAATAGCTAAAATTGCTACTCTCATTTTAATCACCGCTTTTTAATATGAAGCAAATTTTTGCTTTTATTCATTTTCAATAGATTTATTAATTTTTTATTAGGTTAAACCTAACTAGAAACAAGATCCAATCTACAATGCCACCTTACGTCATATTACTGTTGCTTGAAATCATTTAATATTTTCAATTCTAGGTGAGATTGAATTATCATTATCACCTGTGCTCTATTATTACTTTTTCAAAGCATTATCCTAATTATCACGATGGAAGCATAGGTCTATTATATTAATAGTCGGCTTAGAAATCAAGTGGTTGACTAATCAGTGATCCATTTCTTTTGGTCAATTTATCTTGTATTTGTGTCATATTTTCTTCTACAAAAAAGAGTTTACTCTGTAGACGCTATGAAATCCTAGTTTCCTTTTTGCAAAAGTAAAACTTCTGGGTTGCTTCTAGCACATTAATGCTTCATATAAAATTAGTGTTCCTTGCAAGTATCTTTTTACGCTCGATCTATTGAATCTAACTCTTCCTTAGTAAACATTAAATTTTTTACAGCTAAAACATTATCCTCTATTTGACTAACTTTACTCGCCCCAATAATTGCCGATGAAACACGATCATCTTTTAACACCCAACTTAACGCCATTTGTGCTAACGTCTGGTTTCTTTCTTTAGCAATATTATTAAGTGTCTTTATTTTATTTAATTGCTTTTTATTGATATCGCTCTCATTTAAAAAGCTAATACTTTTCTTAGCTGCCCTTGAATCTCTTGGAATCTCACTTAAATATCGATTGGTTAATATTCCTTGCTCAAGAGGTGAAAATACAATTGCTCCTTTCTTATGCTCCTTTAAGAAATCGAATACTCCTTTTTCTGGTCGACGATCCATAATACTATATTTTAACTGATTAATGACAAACGGCGTTTTTAGCTCAGCAAAGATTTCCGTAATCGCTCTAGCCTCTTTCTCGTAATAATTAGATATTCCGATATAAAGTGCTTTTCCTTGACGCACCAGTAAATCAAGAGCTAATGCTGTCTCCTCAATATGAGTCTTTGGATCTGGTCGATGATGATAATAAATATCAACATAGTTTAATTTTAGTCGTTTTAAACTCGCATCCAAGCTTGAAATTAAATATTTTTTACTCCCACCATCACCGTAAGGCCCTGGAAACATTGCATACCCCGCCTTCGTCGACACAATTATCTCATCGCGGTACGCTTTTAAATCCCATTCTAAAATCCGTCCAAAAGTTTCTTCCGCACTTCCTGGTGGTGGTCCATAATTATTTGCCAAATCAAAATGCGTAATTCCCAAATCAAACGCTTTTCTCACAAGTAAGCGAGAGTTTTCAAAACTTTCAAAACCCCCAAAATTATTCCATAATCCTAACGAAATTGCTGGTAACTTCAGCCCAGAATCACCTATCCGATTATACCTCATCCCATGATATCTTTTTTCATTTGCTAAATACATCCACAACATCCTTTCATTAGCCTCTTTCTTTAAAATTCTCTCATCTCGAGATCTTTAAGTAGCTTGAATAGTTTCTCTATATAAACAGCTTAGACTCATCATAAATTGATTAATAATCCATATAACATCTGTGAATCTAAGTACAATGACATTCAAATAAATGGCTCCTTAACAGCAACAAGATAGGATAGAGAATAAAATTCTAAGTAGTTGACCTGTTTCCGAAGACATGGCCCATATAACTTTCAAACTATGTGCTAATACGCGATCCTCCAATTACAATTTACCATACAAATACTATTTTTCATACAAAAAAGTCCATCTAGAGGAAATATTATCCTTAAGATGGACTAAATGAAATGTTTTTAACTATCTATTTAATTAAAGAAGCGAAGAATCCTAACGTACGAATTAATTGGTTCGTGTAAGACATTTCATTGTCATACCAAGATGCAACTTTAACTAATTGCTCTCCGTTGACTTCCATCACACGAGTTTGTGTTCCATCGAATAATGATCCATAAGAGCAACCAATTATATCAGCAGATACAATTTCATCCTCAGTGTAACCAAATGATTCGTCAGTAGCAGCTTTCATTGCCGCATTTACTTCATCTACCGACACTTTTTTATCTAAAGTGACAACTAATTCTGTTAATGAACCGGTTATAACTGGAACACGTTGCGCTCCACCATCTAATTTCCCTTTTAATTCAGGGATTACTAATCCGATTGCTTTAGCAGCTCCCGTTGAGTTAGGAATGATTGAAGCAGCAGCCGCACGTGCACGACGTAAGTCACCTTTTCCATGTGGTGCATCTAATGTGTTTTGATCATTTGTATACGCATGAATCGTTGTCATGAATCCTTTTTGAATACCAAATTTATCGTTTAATACTTTTGCCATTGGTGCTAAACAGTTAGTTGTACAAGAAGCTCCTGAAATAACTGTCTCTGTACCATCTAAAACATCTTGGTTTACATTGTAAACAACTGTTTTAATATCTCCAGTTGCTGGTGCTGAGATGACAACTTTTTTAGCTCCAGCTTTTAAATGCAGTCCAGCTTTTTCTTGAGACGTAAAGAATCCTGTACACTCTAGTACAACATCAACCGCTAATTCTTTCCAAGGTAATAGTTCGGGATTACGCTCAGCTGTAACTTTAATAACTTTTCCGTTAACAACAAAAGCTCCGTCTTTAACTTCAATGTCACCATTGAAACGCCCTTGAGCTGAATCGTATTTAAATAAGTGAGCTAAAGTTTTAGCATCAGTTAAATCATTAATTGCAACAACTTCAAATTCATTGTTTTCAATCATTAAACGTAAAGCTAAGCGTCCAATACGCCCGAATCCATTAATTGCTACTTTAATTGCCATGTTAGATTCCTCCTAAATATAAAATCGTTCAGATTCACAAATATATGTGGTACAACAACTATAGAATGTGAACATACTACGTTTTTTATTCTAACAATTTGTGACATGATAATCAAGGGATTAGTAAATCTTTAATAAATGTAAACGATTTATATAAGTAATAAACTTTTTATTAACAAATTTCATTACAAAGTAGTCTTATCTCAAGTCATCGTGAATGCTATTAGAACTAAGTTATGTACGTTCATGACTTAAGATAAATTCAAACTCGCTACTAAAGTGGCGTTGTCCATAACTCACAATCCATCGCACTATTACACATACTACCCATAAATAATCTTGTAAATTGAGCAGCAGAGCAAATATCTCAGCTAATTCATTTTTTTAATAAATAAATCTGAATTGCCACTAGCTTGTAAGCATAGGCTATAAATGATCTTGCTTACACATCATTATTTCCATGCTTTTAATAGTCTTACCCCATGTGCTGGCTCGAATTCTTTTCTAATCTAGGTTGGTTAGTTTGGTAACTTAATATTAATATCCGAGTAGCTCCAGCTCTTAAGCGTATCTGGATTTGCTCATCTTCTAAGTCCCATTCTCAGTTAATTGACTGATGACTGCACTAGATAGTTTTTTACATGAGTGTCCGCGAATATAACTGACTGTTATTAAAGCCAGATTTTATTTTGTTTGCTTTTCTACTGAAGTTACTAAATCTAGGTAAAAATCATAATAAATAAATTTGTTGTAACTGCTCACACAAAAGAAAATCTAAATAAACTAACAATACCTTTAAAGTTATGATTAGAAATAAGCTGATCTAGTAACCTTTAGCTTATGATCATTTAAGCGAAACTCGATTTGTTTATCTGTTATTTCAACAAACTCATTAAGGTCTTCAACAACATGATTGATAACACTAATTAATAAATGGTTACCTACTTTTAATCTTCCTTTTAGAACTGGCATTGCTGTTACAGGATAGAACAAGTTTGTATTGGGTGAATTCAAAACTAGCTCTTTGTCTAAATAACCCCATATGTTTTGAATTATAATTTTTTCATAGCTTAGCCCATTATCAATTTCCTTCATGAGACGTTTGCTTTGATACTTAGTTGAAAATCCTGCTTCTCTAATAAAGAGCTCTCTGTGTGTTTGAATTTCATGAACTCTTATATGGCCCGCTTCAAAAGGGATAATGGTTGATTTTACAATCACATCATAGTAAGGCTGCCAAAGATGAATAACTCGATCATCTAATAACTCAAAAACCAAAGTTTCAGTCTTACAGCAGTAAAATCGATCATCTTCTGATAAGGCCAAGGTATTATCAAACCCGCCCTCTTCATAAGTATGGTTAGATACTGGTACTGAAAAGCCATACTTAGTAGAATAAGCAAACTTGCTGTATTTGGCTGCATCATGGTTTTGTGCCTTAATAAATTGTCCAGCTGGATAAGCGACCAACTCATTATCTGAATGTTTTAATAGCATTCTTGCTTCTTTAATTAGGTAGGTATTTTTTTCAAGCTGCAAATCTATCGTTGTTGCTTTCCAAAAAGGATGTTTATCATCAATGGACAAGATTATAAACGACTTTAAAGCCCAATAAGGTGAACCAGGTCCATTATAGCCTTCATTCATCATGAGGTTTTCGTAATGATAACCAAAGGATAAACGTCCATCTACAGTAAAGATATCCTGTTTAAGCCAGTTCGCAAGATTGCGACTAATAATTCCTTTTATTTCTCCCCAAGGTAAAGCTTCAATATTAGCAACCACTAAAGCAGACCAAAAAGCAACTTGTGCAAATCGATAGGTTAAACTTCTACCAAAAGGCAATGCCTCTCCTTTTCGATCGAACCAATATTTAAAGGTTTGTGCAAATAAAACAGCTCGCTCTTTAATAACTTCACAGCGCTTTGGATCTTGATCCTTCATTATTGAATAATAGATTAAACTATAATAATGAATGGTAAAAGTATCATAATAGTCAATTTGAGTTTCTTTTCCATCATAATACCAACCATTCCCAAGATAAAATGAATCCATAAGTTTAAACCCAGCTATTATATGAGCTTCACTATAGGGCATACCCACGTTCATCATCGCAGTATTAATTAAAGTTCGAAATAAAATCCAGTTATTTTTAGCAATTTCTTTCTTATTCACTTGAATGAGCCATAAATAAAGGTTTTCTTGTTCCTTAGTACTTAATTGATCCCAAGTATTTTCTTTGGCAATAACAATCATCGAGGCAATGGATGTCATTTCTACAATTAGTTGGTCATAATCCTCTACTTGACCCCAATAATTTTCACTCTGAGGATCTGTTCCTTCTATAATTCCGATTAAATAAAACTCTTTCCATTTATTTGAAGACCTGTTTCCGGAAAAATAAGGGCCTAAGCCCCATAAGGGTCGCAGAAACGCCTCAATATTTTTTCTTTTCTTATCATAAACCGTCCCGCTGTAACCTATATTTAGCTGCCCCACTAAGCTGTTGTGATACAAGGTGTTCAATGGCTCCAAAATAGTTAATAAAGCTTGTTCAAACTCTTTTTTTGAATTAAATTTATTATTTCTTAATCGTGAATAATCCATCATAGCCTATACTCCTCTTTTTCACATTTTAGCTAACAATAACTTTAGAATTATAATCATTTCCTAGAATCATGCAGATTAAGTTGTAAAGAATAATTTAAGCAAAATCAAATGGCTTGAATTAAAATTATTTAACTCACGTCCAGTAAATTATGACCAACAGCTCCAAAGAAACATTAGCAGGAAGAATTTAACCCAACGTTGTTTGAGTACCTAATGCAACTTATTTTTGTATAAACCAATAACGAGGATCTATATATTTTTAACGTGGTAACCAGCCTCTTTCCAAGTTCATATTCTATGGCTAAAGAATAGACTAGAGATCTAGTAATGATTCTTAATTAACACCAGATTATCTTTAGAAGATAAGCCATCTGAAAAGCTTCAAAAAATGATCTAGTTAAAAGTCAAGACTGGATGTGGCTCTTTCACACATCTATATTTTCAATGTCTTATCGACACGGTAAATACAAAGAATACATTAAAAAAACGGCTATAATATCAAGTTGTCATATGAGAGAGGAATCAACAATTACCAGACGATTACAAATACCGCTCCTTTATTTAATAGTATGGCAAACATGTTACCGATTACAGGTCAGGTGAAGTAATTAGGTTCTGGCAACACTACCAAAAGCAGTCCTTAAACCCATGAGCTGTAACGTTATCAAATCCATTTACATATCAAACTAATTGAACAAAATTGAGCTTGCTCTGACAACAAGCTCAAATAAATATTGACATTTAAACCATTTAATAATGCTTTATTAATCTATTCTTAATTAGGAACCTCTCATGTACTATGTATCACTCGTGTCGCTAATTAAAACTCATGCTTTCAACGTAAACCTTTACAAATTTACCTTCTGCCACAATGTATCGCAGCAGGATGCCCTATATTTAAAGCACCCATACTCTGAGTTAATCAGCTACCACATGGTCATCTACCACAATCATTTTGTTGCAAATTACTAAAATACCTGCAATTTTTCTATGAATTAAATGTTTATCGATGCGTCTATTTATTATTGACATGTTATTAACCCTCCTTCAGGTCAACCTATCTATTGAATCTATAGACAATTTGTGTAAAACTTCTATCTTTTAATAAGTAGCGTTACCTATAATCAACATATTAACATATTAATATTTCTAAAGTAATATATCACATCTTTAGCCATTTGTAAACACTTTTTTAGTAAACATCCTTTTATTGAAGGAAACCACCTAATATGTTATTATATAAATAATGAGGAATTAATATAAGGAGTGAATAAACTTTGGGTATACCAAAATATGAACAGATTAAATTAGATTTATTAAATGAGATTAAGGCTAGGAAATTTCTTCCGGGGGACAAGTTTTATTCAGAATCAGACTTAAAAGAAAGATATGATGTGAGTTCTATCACTGTAGTAAAAGCTTTAAATGAATTAACAGCAGCAGGTTATCTTTACCGCCTTCAAGGGAAAGGCACATTTGTCTCAAAACTAAAAGTAGCTGCAAATGTAAGACTATCAGATCTTGAGAAACACTCAGCTTCTACTGAAACTGTAAAAGTGACATCTATTACAAAAGAAAATGATCCTAAGGTCCTGAAAGAACTCATGCTTCCAAGCGAACATTTTTATTATAAAATTGCGCGAGTGCGCTATTCTGAAGATAAGCCATTTCTTATTCACTACTCTCACTTACCAATAAAATTAATTAAAGAGCCTATTCAAGATTTTGAAGCTTACAAAAGTGTCTATAAATATATTCATAATGTATTCGGTATTGATTTGTATTCATTAAAATCTTTAGAAACAAATGAAATAGTATTTCCCGAAGATCCAAATATATTAAATCACTTAAATTTGACTTTTCGAGAACCTGTTATTCAGCAGATCAAACATTCTTACTTAAATGATGGAAGTGTGGCAGAGTATGTCATAAGCTATAAGCATTGGAAGTATTTCAAAATAAAAATTGAAACTGATGCTTTATAAAAGACATCTATTCTTAAAAACTGTTATTTTAAAGTTGAAAATCAACAGTTTTTGAATTTTAAAAGATTCATTTATAACTATCCCAATGAATATAAGAGCTAGTCTATCTTACAAATATTAGTTTTGAGACTAATCGAACTGATTACAATATTTAAAATAAAATGATGTGACCACCTAAAATATTAATTCTACACGGTCACTTCTGTCTCAAACACGACGATAATATTATTTTTACCTCTAACTAAAAAATCTACTGGATATATAACTATAAATAAGTTCAAGGTTACAATAAAAGCATTGTTTACTTTATTGGCCATAACATCACCTTTGTTCTCATCAAGTTTTCCCACACTTGAATATAATTTTCCTTTTCTTGATAACAATGAGTCCCACAATTCTAATGGATTAAAAGCGGCTCTCGCCAAGAACAACTATATTTTTCAAGATCAATGTGGTAAAATAGACAATATAAAACAATAAAGAGAGGTGTTCTATGAGTTATTTAGTTCCAACGGTTATCGAACAAACTGCTCACGGTGAGCGTGCTTACGATATTTATTCTCGCTTATTAAAGGATCGAATCATTATGTTAAGCGGGCCAATTGATGATCATTCAGCCAATATCGTTGTATCGCAATTATTATTTTTAGCTGCTGAAGATCATGAAAAAGATATTCACTTATACATTAATAGTCCAGGGGGTTCAGTTACTGCTGGCTTTGCGATATTTGATACAATGAATTATATCAAGTGTGATGTCTCAACCATTTGTATAGGCATGGCTGCCTCAATGGGTGCCTTTTTATTATCTGCTGGCGAAAAAGGAAAACGATATGTGTTACCTAATAGTGAAGTTATGATTCATCAACCTCTTGGAGGTGCTCAAGGCCAAGCTACTGAAATTGCTATTGCAGCTAAACATATCTTAAAAACTCGAGAGAAGTTAAATCAGATTTTAGCAGATATAACGGGTCAGCCTCTTGAAAAAATTGAACAAGATACTGAACGTGATAATTTTATGGATGCTACTGAAGCTGTAGAGTACGGTCTAGTTGATCAAGTCATCTCACGACCTGTTGATATTTCAAAATAAAAATGTAAGATTTTTATTTCATCGTCTAATAGCATTAAACTTAAATGAGTGACTTAGTACTATGGGTCATTCATTTTTATGTTTTCAATTATAAATACTAAGCTCTATAAATAAAACCATACTTTATTAGTTTGAAAGAATAAATTAAACCGAAAAATAATCTTACTTGATTGGTTCTCCTAGACCTTTACAATCTATTTTTCATATTATAGCTCCTCTAAATTAACCCTAATAATAAAACTAACCTTGAGCGGAGTCATGTCACCAGTTTAGTTCTTTACTTTTCTTATTCTTTAATATTTAATAAATATTTGACTGGATTCAATTCTGTTAAATTATATCTCTCCCTTATATAATAGCAACTTAATATAACTAAGAACATTTCTTATAGATTACCCCCAGAATAGGTGTCTAAATTATGAAGAGCTCTAAATTTTCTGTTTGAAAATTTAGAGCTCTTCGCTTTATTCAAAATAGGTATCTAAATTATTTTTATAAACTTGATAAGCTTTCTGAATCTCTTGTATTGAATTTTTTGATGATAGTGGCGGAAGTTCGTTAATGTTAAACCACTTAACAGCAATCGTTTCGTGATTACATTTGGCCTTTCCTGTTACGACATTTCCGAGGAAATAAAGACAGTACACATCATATAATGATGATTTAACATAGTTCCTTCGATCAAAAACTCCTAATAATCGAGAACATTCAATGGTATAACCTGATTCTTCGACGACTTCTTTTATAGCACTTTGTTTAGGTGATTGATCAATATCACACCATCCACCTGGAAGCGACCACAGATCTGTATCTTTTTCCTGTACAAGTAAAAGTTGTTGATCTTCTCCCATGACTAGAGTACGTACAGCCGGTTGTGGTGTCGGATACATATAATCTTTGTACAAATCACATTGATCTAACGCTAAATTACTATATCGTGCTAATATTTCAACACTAAGTTTTTTCAATTCTTGATAATTTTCTATTGCATAAGGATCATCCGAGAAGGATAGCCCAATTTGCGAAATTGATTGAACCGTCTTAATAAACTGCAGTAGTTCTTGATTCACTTCCAACCCCCTCACTCTACTCTTATTCAAGGAATCTTTTCTCTTCTTCTCTTAGCTTATAAAAATGCCCGCATATTAAGACTAACATCAAAATTGTTATTCTGATTCCAGACAATAAGCCTGGAGTTTGGTACTCTAAAATAATTTCATAATCGCCTGCTTCTAAAATTTCTACACCTATAAATCCTTGATTCACTTGACGAAGGTCAGTCCTTTCACCATTAACCTTGGCACGCCATCCACGTTCATACGGGATTGAGTATACTAATAAACTAGCCTCAGTTGTGTTATAGTGATGAGAATAACGATTATTATTATACGCGATCTGATCAATACCTAATGTTTGTCTAAATTGTGCGGCTTCAAAGTATTGGATAGTTCCTATGGTTTCCGGAATCGTGTCTAAATCAAATAATTGCAGTTGAAATTGCTCTGCTAACGCTTCAGCTTCTTCATCCTCTAAAATAACAGTCTGTAAAAAAACATAACGCTTTTGATCAGCTGACAATGAAGCAAAATTTGAAGTTGTCATATAATAAGCACTGTTCATACCAACAGAAGTAAAATATTTATTTTTATAAATAGTAATGCCTTGAACGCGATCAAAATACTCATATCCAGGCAAAGGGATAACTGAGTCTGTTGTTAAATAATATTTTGCTCCCAAAGCTGTGGTTAAGAGAACGTCCTGTAAAGAGATGGCTATTTCATCTTTATGATCCTCATCTAGCATCCATGAAAAACCCTCGTTTAACAAGTAGTGATTAGCTGTAGAAAAGCCATTATAGTTTCTTAATAAGGGTTCATTTCCATGTACTTGGAAACTGTTTATGATTCGATGGAAATCAGCATCTGTTGCTCGCAGATGATTAGATACTGATAAAACATTATTCCCAAGATAATCTGGATCAGCTAAGGCAGTATTAATCCCCAACGATCTATGACTATGAGTCTCAAAAGAAATGTATGAGACTACAATACATTCAATAATCATCATAACAAACATTGTTTTCCGTCTCAAGCCTTGATACTCGTCAGCCATAATCTTTAAAAGATAGCAATAAAAATCTATTAGAATAATCATTACGACATAAATAAGAAAATAAGGACTAAAAGAAATGAATTGTTCTGTCATCATTTCGAGACTAAAACGATTGATGACATTAATTAAAAAGTCTGATTCATATAAAAAAGCTAGACCTATGATCAGCGTAAGAAAAAATTTATAACACCAACTGGTCATGTTTAATATATTAATGTCGAGATTATGAACATCATTTAAAACATAAGCCACGATGAGAGCATTAAACAACAACAGTAACAAGCTTAAAACATTGAGATTAAGAATAGCATTTCCAGATACATTGACAATTTGCAGACTTTGTGTAATCAATGTGATGGCTAATATAAAAGCATAGCTGGTTAAAACAAAAACTCGTGCTTGCTTTGAGATTAGCTTTATGAATTGAGGTATCAACAAAATGACGATAGCTGATTGAAATAAGGCTAAACTATTTGAGTTAATAAAACTAAGTTGGCCAGCATAGCTTTCATGAAATGAAGGAATAAAGGTTCGAAATAGTGTTGAAATAGTTGTCGTCATTGTAAAACTGCCTTCTACTACAAAATGAAACGTGTTAGAGGCTAGAAATACAGGTAGGATAAAGATTAAATTCACGCCTAGCACGGTTATAATACTAAATATAAGTAATCTAATTTGTTTTTTTGTATCAAACACTTCTCTTTTACTTAAGCAGATAAGGCGTAACCACCAATACCCAAACAGAAAGGGAAGAAACAGTAAAGTAAAGCTAAAGTGAGAAGTAACTAATAATGATAAACCTGTCACTAAGTAGCGCTTATACCCTCGAGAGAATAAATATTCAATTCCAAATAAACAAAAGGGAATGTAGATCATTAATTCAATAAAAACAAATTGATTTAAGTAGCTGTAATACCAACCATGAAAAAGATATAATACAAGAGCAATGCCAATGGTTAAAGGCGAGAACCACTTGCTCTCTTTCATATACAAATACAGCGCTCCACCAGCTAGTAAAGTTTTTAAGAACAATAAAGGCAGAAATAATTCCATTAACATACTGCTAGGTAATAATAAACTTATGATGAAAAAGGGGCTAAAAATAGAATAGCTATCTTGCATACCTAAAAAATTTCCACCTAAAAATATATTAGGAACCCACATCGGTATCCCGTTTAAACTTAAAACATTAGCTGCATTTTGGTAAATAGATAGGTAATCGCCCACATATTGATTAAAATTAGCGTAAAGAAAATCATTCACTAAAATAAATTGAAGAAATATAATGACAAATATGATGGTAATATGTTGAAAAACCTTAATTATCTGAACTAGATTATTGGACATAGCATCCCCCCTATCATTCAATGTTTATTAGTATTTTAACATAATTAACATAAAGCTGAAAGATTATTGTTTAAATATTAAAAAACTCATAGAGGAAAATCACTCTATGAGTTTTCTGTTCTTACATGAATGGAATTAACGTGCTAACCATCCACCATCTACTGCTATTGTATAGCCGTTAATATAATCACTTGCTGAACTCGCTAAGAAAACAGCAGCTCCAGCTAAGTCTTCTGGTGTTCCCCAACGATCTGCAGGAATACGTCCTAAGATTTCTGCACTACGCGCTTTATCCGCTCGCAATTGAGCAGTATTATCTGTCGCCATATAACCTGGAGCTATAGCGTTTGTATTAATTCCATGCTTTGCCCATTCATTAGCCATTAACATAGTAATTCCCTTAATTCCTGACTTGCTCGCAGTATAAGATGGTACACGAATCCCCCCTTGGAACGATAACATAGAAGCGATGTTAATAATTTTTCCTCCTGTTCCTTGCTTCATAAATTGGTTTGCAACGGCTTGACAGAAAAAGAAGACGGTTTTTAAATTGATATTCATGACATCATCCCAGTTTTTTTCAGAAAATTCTACTGCATCTTCACGACGGATTATTCCAGCATTATTTACTAATATATCTACTTTTCCTAGTTCAGCAACTGTTTGATCAATTACCGATTGAATAGGTTCAATTGACATTAAGTTAGCTTCTATCGTAATACAACGACGTCCTAACGCTTCAATTTCTTGTTTAATATCTCCAAATTGAGCAAGACCAACTACGGCTATGTCCGCTCCTGCTTGTGCTAATCCTAATGCCATACCTCTTCCAAGACCAACTGCTCCACCTGTTACGATTGCTACTTTTCCATCTAATTTAAATTGTTCTAAGATCATTTTTATTCTCTCCTTTGTTTTTTTATTTAATTAACGTCTCATTCCACTAAATCCATTACTTTGCACAATACCCTGTATTTCCTTATCCGTGGTAATTAAAACATCTCCATTAATCGTATGTTTAAGGGCCCCACAGGCCATTCCATATTCTAAGGCCGCACTGAAATTATTTTTATTAAGATCAAGTAGGTTCATAACACCTACGACGAAAGCATCTCCTGCTCCTACGCGATCAATAATTTCGAAGTCATATTTTTTACTAAGCTCACAATCACCAGCAACGGTATAACAATATCCTTGAATTCCATTGTGATGAGTTGCATATTGTTCCCGCATTGTTCCAAAAATAGCTTGACAATTGGAATGGTTCATAAAATGTGTAAACACAGCTTGACAACGTTCTGCATCCGATTCCCAATTTCCCTCTACAGTATACCCTCCAATTGTTTCAATATCATACAAACTAGCAAAAGCAATATGAATATAAGGTAAAACTTCACGGATAATTGGCGCAGCTTCTGCAACTGTCCATAGCTTTGCACGATAGTTAAAATCAAAACTAATTACGATTCCTCGATTAAAAGCTTCCTTAACTAACTTAATGGTAAAATTGCGAATTCCTGCTCCTAATGCAAGAGTAATTCCACTTATATGTAAGTGAGTGCGATCCGTTAATATTTCATCAATGTTTAATGTCTCTTCTGACATTAGCGCTATGGCTGAGTATTTTCGATTATAGACAACGCTAGATGATCGAATAGAGTGTCCCACTTCCAAATAGTACGTACCTAATATCTCACCTATTAACTTGGTAGGCGTTAAATCAATTCCGTACTGGCGCAATGACCGAAAAGCCGCCACACCAAGGGGATTATTGGGCAATACAGTGGCCATCCGTACATCATGGTTAAAGTTTGCTAAGCCAATGGCAATATTAGCCTCACTCCCTCCATACGTCACGTTTAAATTTGTACATTTTTCTAATTTATCGTGGTTGGGTGGAGTGAGCCGTTGCATAACTTCTCCAATTGTTACAAATTTTTTCATAATTGTCTCCCTTTATTGTTTAAGACTCATTGCTTTTTTTGCTCTTTTACTTGCCGCACTTCAGACTTAAGAGCTCCAATTCAAAAATGTTCACAAACTTATCTTGCATCAGCAACTTTTTGAACAAATTGTCTGGCTAACTTGGTGACACCTTCATAATCACCTTTTTTAGCTGGAGCTGTTAAGTCACTTCCGATCCCCACTGCAACACATCCGTTTTTTATCCATTGATCTACGTTATTTAAATTGACTCCACCTGTTGGCATGATATTAATTTGTGGTAGTGGTCCTTTGATTGACTTGATAAAATCAGGACCGAAAGCATTTCCAGGGAATAGTTTAATAATATCTACTCCTGCTTCCATGGCTGTAATCATTTCTGTTATGGTCATACACCCTGACATATAAGGAATTTGATATCTGTTGCACAATTTCGCCGTCTCTAAATCAAATCCTGGAGAAACAATATAATTAGCACCAGCTAAAATTGCGATACGAGCCGTCTCACTATCTAATACAGTACCAGCTCCGATTAACATGCTTGACCCAAATTGCTCAGCTAACGTTCTAATGACTTGATCAGCATTAGGTACCGTGAACGTTAACTCGATAGCCGTAATTCCCCCTTCTAAACAAGCCTTTGAAATCTTAATTCCTTGGTCGGCATTTTCAGCACGAACAACTGCTACGACTCCAGTTTTACATAGTTGATTAATGATATTGAATTTTTGCATCTTGCACTCTCCTATCAAACCCTTTATTTATTCATAAATGAACTTAATACTTTTTAACGGTAATCCTCTTAAGCTTAAATCGTACTTAAGGGATAAAGTCAGCGATGTTTTAATTAATTTATTAATGTCTGAGTAGCTCCTTCGTATTCCTTGACTTTAGTGAATTTATCTTTATTTAAGATCTTCCATTGCCACGTGATCCATATCATCAAACGTAATATTTTCACCACACATCCCCCAAATAAAGGTATAACGACTGGTACCAACGCCAGAGTGAATGGACCAACTTGGAGAAATAACAGCTTGTTCGTTTGCCACAATAAGGTGACGAGTTTCAGTAGGCTCTCCCATCAGATGGATCACCCGGCTATTTGCTTCCATATCGAAGTAGAAGTATACCTCCATGCGACGCTCATGAGTATGACAAGGCATCGTGTTCCACATATTATTAGGTGCTAAAATAGTCATTCCCATAACGAGTTGACAGGATTTACACACTGCTGGATGCACATATTGGTTAATGGTTCGTTTATTAGACTGCTCATCACTACCTAAGTGAACTTTATTAGCTTTTTCAAGAGTAATTAAAGTATGAGGATACGAGTGATGAGCCGGCGCGCTGTTAAAATAAAATTTAGGGGGATGAGACTCGTCAACTGCTTTAAAAGTTATATCCTTAACCCCCATCCCAATGTACAATCCATCTTGATAATCCAATGAGTAGTCTTTGTTATCCAGTTGAATGATTCCTTTTCCGCCGATATTGATTATTCCCCCTTCTCGTCGTTCAAAAAAGGTAGATACTCCCATTTCTTTGCCAGCTGTTAAGGTTAATACATCTTTTACTGGCATAATCCCACCTGCTATAATCCGATCGTGGTGAGAATAAGTTAAATTAGCTTCATCAGCAACAAAGACATGTTCAATTAAAAAGTGCTCCCTTAATTCCTCTGTTGTGTAGTGCATTGCATCCGTTGGATGATTTGAGTAACGAGTTTCTAATTTCATTCTTCCTTCCTCCTTTTTATATGAGGAGTGTCAAGTATAGACACTCACCTTTTAACAATCCATACTCATACGATTCTAAATTCAGACTAGATTCACGAGAATATTTAGACTAGGCACTAAAAGATCAGTGTCGTGGGTGCTAACTAATTTGTAACTTTTAGTTACAACGCCTAGCTGATGAGTGAACGTGAAGAATTGTGATTTTAGAACGTCATTGGATTTATAGCGCTTTTTGGTTCCATCCTTGTAGCTTTGATATTTCACTAGCGGCTTCCTTAACCAACACGATATCTTTTGTTATATCATGGGATTCCTTATAGAGGCCCACGACTTCAATGGCTGCTGACACAATACCATTATAATCAAAAATAGGGGCTGCAATCGAAAATGTATGATCTTCATTTTCTCTGTCAGACACAGCATAACCTTGCTTTTTAATCGTCAATAATTCTTGTTTCAAAGCTTCTTTAGACGTAATGGTATTATGAGTCAGCATCGGTAATTTGAGATTTTTTAACAATTTTGTTTGTTCATGAGAGAAAGACAAGATAGCCTTTCCTGCACTAGTACTATGGAGGTAACTTCTATCACCTATTTCAGGTGTCGCAATGATTCTTTTTAAGGGCTCTTGTTTTAAAGTATAAATAATCTCTTTATTATTCTCTTTTGCAATTAAGACTCCTAATCCTAAGTCGTGAGATAATTTCTTAATAATAGGACCTGAGC
>Ga0153980_1000339_pt1 | contig 21429 bp, 21 predicted proteins | sample TSGA064MetaG_FD_104722 | JGI IMG/M metagenome (GOLD analysis project Ga0153980, IMG submission 104722) | Attine ant fungus gardens microbial communities from Georgia, USA - TSGA064 MetaG | ecosystem: Host-associated > Fungi > Mycelium > Unclassified | place: USA: Georgia, Magnolia Springs State... | reverse complement strand
AGTCGGAAGATGCATAGATAATGGTCCAATGGAAGGATTTTGGGGAATTTTAAAAGCAGAGATGTATGACTTAGAAAACTTTACAAGGGGTAGTACTTTGATAGAAAAAATAGAGGATTACATCAGATATTACAATACCGAAAGATATCAAGAGAAGTTAAAAGGCCTAACACCGAGCGAATATCGGAATCAAGCCATATTAATATAGTAAATAAATTTTACATAATTATCTTGTCTACTTGACAGGTATCAGATCAATTTACAATAACTTGTCTTTTTTATGTTTATTTAAGCTTTATCGTTAGTATGTGTCCAGACGTTTCTTAATAAGAGAAGACCGTCTTATCTTTAAAGTCATAAGCTCTCTTTATTTGCTAGTGCAATACATAAGATTGTTCTCGTTTATTATATGTTATCATTCCTCTTTGCGGGTACTCGCTATATAAAAAATGATAGGTGACGCGCAGGCTTACAGTTCCATTATAATAATTTAAAGTAATAATAGTCCCATCCGTCATGGGAATTGAACCTGTTGATTCATAACTTGGAAGCGTGGAGATAAAGTTAGAGTCGCTTAATAATTCACTAATGAGTTGAACAGCCTCTTTTTCAAGTAAGGTAACTTCTTGAAAGGCTCGCCTTTGTTCATAGGAGCGTGCTTGGCTCTCTAGGCGACTAGAAAGGGTCATCAATAATGAAGCAGTAACTAAACTAACCACTAATACGAGCGGGAGGACGATCCCTTTTTCATTGGTTAACATTTTAAATTTCTCCTAAATTATAATTATAGTACTAAAGTTATGGAAGCTATTGACTATGATTCTTAAGAAAGTAGTTTGTCCATTTATTTTCAGTTATAGAGAATCAATGGGAAAAGTTAAAGTAGAAAGATAGATATTAAAAATATCATCAAAAGCTGAAATCAGCTCTAGTTTCACAGAATGGTCATTTAAAAGCTCCACAGTCAGCTTTTTACAATGATAAAGGGCTATTTCGCCACCTAGACTATTTATTTGCCTTGTAAGACGGTTATTTTGGACATGATAACTAACCTTATCTGTGGTATCACTAAAATGAAGGATTAAGCGATTTTGGCTAGCAGAAATGGAACTAGCTCGCCTCACTTCTTTGTTGAGACGTGTGGTTAATGTCTCGATTTCATGTTGAGTTATTTGAGTAGCCTCAACGTGGTGACTTTTAAGTACTTGTAAAAGCGCAATAATGACTGCTGTCAAGATGCTAGTAAGAAAAAGAGCCATAAGATGTTCTATTAATAAATAACCCTTTTGATTATAAACATATTGTTTTTTCATTTTGATCTCTCCCTATATAGGTTGCGCATAAGCTGTCCTCATATGATATTACTGTATAAGGGATCGGAAGCGAAAAAATTAAGACATTTGGATAAGTTTTGCTATAAAATTTTTGTTGATCATAAATTTCATATAATGTATTATAGATGGTTCTTTCAATATCTAGTGTTACTCTGACCTCTACCATCATGGGTATCAGTTGAATAAGTGTTAAGATTACTGAACTTAAAATAAGGAGTCCAATTAAGCTTTCTAATAAGATATAGCCTCTTTGGTTAGATTTAATCACGAACATCAAAACCTCCAGTCCCAATTGAAAAAACTAAATACCTTGAATAATATTTACTTCTTATCATTAAAGTTTTCCCTCCTTGGGTGATATTACCTTGTGTGTTAAAAATAATATCTATCACTTGATTCCCATGAGGTATTGTTACATTTTTAGGTAAATAACGTTCTTTATAGGGGCCCCCACGAGGACTAATGTCAATAAGGTATTGATCCCTTAACGTAAAAATGCGGATAGAAAGCATGGTATTACCTTTCAATGGTCCCATATTAAAATCGCGAATAAAATGTAAGTCAGATTGTAAAACGGTGGCGGCTTGATTAAGATTATGATAGTCGTAAAGTCTTAGTATCGTTGGAACTGTAGTCAAAGTTAAAACACTGGTGATAACTAATGAAATAAGGGTTTCTATTAGTGTAAAGCCACTCTCATTTAAAATAAATGATTTCATCATCTACAAACACGATCCAAATCTTCTTGGGGGATAGATGCATTATCTCCAGTTAACTCATTTGAGATGGATAAGGCCTCACTAGAAGAGTTTAAGGCATTGCAACCTGTTTCATTTGCCGAATTCAAAATATTTTGGGCGTTGGGAATAATGAGTAACACTAGAATGGCGATAACAGCTAACACGATTACCATTTCGATTAGAGTAAAACCACGGGAATTTAAATAATTTTTCAAAGTAAGACCTCCTATTAAAGTAGTTCAACCATTTCAAAAACAGGTTGTAAAATACTCATATATAGTAAAATAATAATACTTCCGATTAAAGCTAAAAGACTTGTCTGAAAAACTTTAAAAAAATTAGTCATAAGCTCATTTAAATTTGCTAATTCAGATGCTGTGTAATGCGTTAATTCTGATTGAGTACAACCGATCTTTAAAGCATGAGTCATAATTAATTTGTAGTAAGGTGTAAAATACGAGCTTGAATTAATGACTGCTTCTAAGGACTCACCACTTTCTAAACGTTGCTTTAGCTCATGTACAATCAGTCGAATCAAAGTAATCCTTTCAAAGGATTGAATAGTAGAAAGGCTTTCCTTTAATGGTAACCCACATTCAAGGAGTAATAACCATTGACTACTAAAGTAATAAGAAAAAAGTTTTTGAGCAAGATGTCGCAAACCAAAACAATGAAACAACCATTTTTTTACTATTTTTTGAAACTGGAGATGGTTAAACTTAATTATGAGTATCATAAGACTCATTAGGATCGTAATGGAAAAAAAAGCAACACCAATCATTAAAATGACACTTTCAATTGCAGTATGGTTACTTTTAATATTAAAACTGTTATAAAATGTATCCATTTGCGGAAGAAAAAACAAATAAATCGTACTTAAAATGATTAACATGATAAAAAATAAGAAACTAGGGTAACGAAGTTTTTTTTGCAACTCTTTTTGATTTTGATAATGATGTTGGCTGTAATTTCCCGCTTTTCGCAGACCCTGTAATAAAGAACCTGATTCCTCACTGCACCGAATGATATAAATTGTTCGCTTGTCAAAGGAAGAAGCCTCTAAAGTTTCAGCAAAAGGAATACCATTTTGACAAGATGAAATCATGAGCTGAATTAGACTTGATCGAAACAGAACGCTCATCACTTCAAGGGCGTCTGAAATCGAAAAACCATGATCAATAAGCTCTGTAAAGCGAGAAAAAAATTTTTGTTGATTTGCTAGGGACCAGTAACGTTTTAGCTTGCGTTCGTTTGCCATTCTATAAACTCCTCATCTAATGTTTTATAGGGAAGGTCTGTTATGGGGCCTTGTTCTACTTGTGAAAGAAGTTGATCAAGAGGTTCACCAAAGCACATTTCAAATAGAGCTTTATAATCATTTTGATCTTTTATTAAGCGCTGGTTAACAATCCCGATCACAGCTTGTTCAAAATCTTGTAGAGATATTCCTAAATCTAGTAGGCGATAAATCGTTCCCAGAACGTTTTTTGCATGAACTGTGGAGATAACTAAATGCCCAGTTAACGCAGCTCGCAAGGCTTGATGAGCAGTTTGAGGATCTCGAATCTCACCGATGACGATAACATCTGGGTCATGGCGTAAAATTTCCTTTATTCCTATATCATAGGTCATGCCAAGGCTCTCATTGACTTGCATTTGCACAATATCTTCCTGTTGAAATTCAACAGGATCCTCAATAGTAACAATGCTTTTTTCAAGATCTTGTTTTAAATATTTTATTAATCCATAAGCTGTCGTTGTTTTACCACTACCTGTGGGTCCGCTAATGAGCAATAATCCAGCTTGACTTTGAGCCATATCTTTGAGAACAGTTACATTTTGTTTAAAAAAAGGGATCTCAGTTAACTTTTTTTGATTTTTAGAATTAATAATTCGTAAAACTAAGCTCTGAAAATAGTAAGTAGGTAAAATTGAGACGCGACAATAAAGAATATCTTCTTGTTGATCTAGTACCAATAGCCCTGATTGTGGCTGTCTAGGGTGGTTAAGTGTCAAAGAGGCATGAAACTTTATATAAGCTAGAAGCTGATCATATTCTTCATAGCTTAAATAGCGCTGAGGGAGCATTAAGGCTCCGATTCGAAATTGCATTAAGATCTTATCATGTTTCATAATGAAGTGAATGTCACTGGCTTTTACAATATTTGCTTGTTTAATAAATTCAATAAGTTGCGACTTAATGGTCACGATTAACACCTCCTGATTTTTAATACGCCAGAGCCATTGCTTTTCTTTTTTAATGTTAAAAAAACTAGGACCTGTCTATAACTAATCCTAATCAATAAAGAAGGGAAATTTTTTAAAAGTCTATGCAAATACGCCTTTAAAATCATACTAGATTCACGAGGTTTCTTATTTAGACGTGTCTCTTTAGCTTAACTTCAAGGTGGTGTCTAGCATGCCTATCTGAATTAAGATCATTTTCAGAAATATCCTATTTATTCATAATCTAATAAAAGTTAATTGACTTGACTTTTATCATTTCATGTTATAAAATTTATTGATATTTGATTATGCGCCCCTTGTGATTACTGTCGAGATTATAGATGGTAGTATTTCAATTAAACATTACATGATCTCTAATTTAGACGGAGGGTGTTGGATCTAATAGTACACTTTTTAAATCGTCATTTCTAAGCTAGAGAGGCATTTGTTCGCAATGTCTTTCTTTTTTATAGTGTTGATTGCTTATCAAGGGAATAGTTAGCTTGGAAATATGTTATAATTAATGAGAAAGCGAGTGATATTATGATCAGAATATCCCAAATAAAAATTTCAATAGATGATCCCATCGAAAAAGTAAAAGAATTAGTTTTGGAACAATTAAAACTAAAAGAAAGTGACCTTTTTGCTTATAAAATTTATAAACAGTCCATTGATGCTCGTCGCTCACATAAAATGGAGTTTGTTTATACCGTTGATGTAAAGGTCCGGAACGAGCAAGATATTTTAGATAAAAAAATTCCTAATGTTTCAGAAGCACCTGAACTAGACTATGATCTTCCTGAAACAACAGTAGGGTCCCCTAAGATGAAGAATCGTCCTGTTGTGATAGGGTTTGGACCAGCCGGGATCTTTTCAGCTTTAATATTAGCTCAAATGGGCTATCGCCCCATTGTTTTAGAGCGAGGTCAACCAGTTCAAAATCGCGTGCAAGCTATTAAAGATTTCTGGGAAGAAGGACAACTTAATCCCAATTCAAATGTTCAATTTGGTGAAGGAGGAGCTGGAACGTTTTCTGATGGCAAGTTAACGACTAGGGTCAAAGATTTAAGAGGACGGAAAGTACTAGAAGAACTTGTAGCTGCTGGAGCTCCAAATGATATTTTATACGTAGCCCATCCTCATGTTGGAACTGATTTACTTCGTGAGGTTATCCAAAACATTCGTCAAAAGATCATTTCATTAGGTGGAGAAATTCGCTTTAATACACAAGTTAAAGATTTCTTAATTGAGAACGGACAGATTCAAGGGGTAAAGATTCAAAAAGGGGAAGTCATTAAAACTCATCATGTTATTTTAGCTATTGGTCACAGCGCTCGGGATACCTTTTCTCAGCTACATGAGCAAGGTGTTGCTATTTCACCAAAATCCTTTGCAGTAGGAGTGAGAATTGAACATCCACAAACATTAATAGATCAAGCCCAATATAAAAAATTTGCTGGACATGAAAAATTAGGTGCAGCTGACTATCGTCTCGCAACAAAATCCCAAAATGGACGAGGGGTTTATACCTTTTGTATGTGTCCAGGAGGAGTTGTGGTTCCGGCTAGTTCCGAAAAAGGTCGTTTAGTTACTAATGGGATGAGTGAACATGCCAGAAACCAAGAAAATGCTAATAGTGCTTTACTAGTTCAAGTTTTTCCAAAAGATTTTCCATCGGAACATCCCTTAGCAGGCGTTGAGTTTCAACGGCGCTTAGAAGAAAAAGCATTTGGAATGGGTGGTAGCAACTACCAAGCTCCCGCTCAGTTAGTAGGAGACTTCTTGAAAGGTCAGACTTCAAAAAAATTAGGAGCTGTTACACCGAGTTACGCTTTAGGTGTCAAATTGACTAATTTAAATCGCTTATTTCCTCCTGATTTAAACGAGGCCCTTAAAGAGGGAATCAAAGTTTTCGATCGCAAGCTAAAAGGGTTCGCTATTTATGACGCTGTTATGACTGGAGTTGAATCACGCTCATCATCTCCTGTTCGCCTTGACCGACATCCTGAAACGTTAGAGTCGATCACCGTTAACGGATTATATCCAGCAGGTGAAGGAGCTGGCTACGCGGGTGGCATTGTTTCAGCCGGTATTGATGGAATAAAATGTGCGGAAGCTTTGATTAAAGCTTTTGATAAGCCTGCTGAATAAGCCATTTAAAAATAAAACGAAAATGAAAACAATTAAACGCTTATCTTCTCATCCGTATCGAGTTATTTCAGCTAGATAGGATACATATGCTAGTAGAGGAAGGAGGAGATAGAGTGTTTATTGTGATGGTTTGGTGGTTCATCATTTAATGAATCGATCATTAAAAAATGTACTTGATAGCGATGTTAAAAAAATAATAATTCTAGGTGCCTCCATTAAAGGAAATTAAATAACACCAACTCTAAGATCACGATTAGAAAAGGGAGCTGAGCTTCTGCAAAAATATCCGCATTTAGCTATCATTTTGACGGGAGGAATTGGTAGTCAATCAGATCTATCTGAAGCTTAAGTGATGAAAGACGTATTAGTTAAACAATTTAAAATTGCTGATCATCGGATTCATTTAGAGGGCCAAGCTCGCAATACGTATGAAAATTTAATGTATTCGAAGCCATTGATAATAGGGGAGGAAGTTGGAATTATTACGAGTGAATTTCGTACTGTGAGAGTAGCCTTAATAGCCAATTACATGAAGTTAAATGCGCAAGTGCTAGAAGTTAAAATCGTTGGCTATAAACGTTATAAATTGGAGTTAAGGAAACATTTAGCCATATAAAAGATGGGCTTTTAATAACTGTCGTAAAAGGTATTGCAGTTTATATTCATAAGACATATAATTTATACACATGATGTAAGAAAGAGGTGGCCTAAAATGAAATACTGTATCGTTGAAGCAATACACGATGAAGTCGTTCAAAAAGTTAAAGCGATGATGCCAAGTGATGCTGATTTAAATCGTTTAGCTGATTTGTATAAAGCCATGGGGGATGCTACACGAATTCGAATTTTGGCCGCATTAGCTCAATCAGAAATGTGTGTTTGTGATTTATCTGCTTTATTAGAAATGAGTCAATCTGCTATTTCCCATCAATTACGTGTTTTAAGACAAACTAATTTAGTAACCTATCGCAAAGAAGGTAAAGTGGTTTATTATTCCTTAGCAGACGACCACATTTCGATGTTGTATGAGCAGGGGTTAATCCATATACGTCATAAATAGAGAACGATGAGAAGCGAATTAGGGTCTTATATCTAAAAATGAGAAAAACGCCTATACTACAAAAGTCTCTAAGTCATATATAATATAAGGCAGTTAAAATATGACAGTTTAACTAGAAAAGTAGCTCATGTTCATCTTCAATTAAAATGTATTTTAATTAACGAATGTGTCTAAACACACTGTCTAGGTTGACTAAAGGTAACCTACGGATTGCTTTTTATAAAGAGGAGGGGTTGAAATGCCTTATATTGTAGTAGATGCAGGCCATGGTGGTTGGGATAATGGTGCGCAATTTTTTGGAGTTAGAGAAAAAGATATTAACTTGAGAGTCGCAACAAAGGTGACTAATCGTTTGCGTCAAATTGGCTTCACAGTCACGCAATTACGGACAGATGATACTGATATCGGTAATGCTTCTGCTCGTGGTAGACAAATTGCTCAGCTGAGTCCTGATTTTGCCGTTAGCATTCACTGTAACAGCAGTGGTGGGGCTGGGTTATTAAGTGGAGCCGAACTCATTGTCCCCTTAAGAAAGAGTGTGGCTCGTTTTGAGTATTATACTCGGAGCTCCTTAAGTCGGTTAAATAATTTTCGTATGATTTATTCAAGAGCATCGGGAACTGGGTTAATTTATGAACGTTTTATTAATCCGGACACGATCCGATTTACAACTACATACGATATAAATGATTATTACGGAATTATTAGAGAAGCTTGGAATAATGGTGGGGTAGCGGTAGATCTTGTTGAAATGTTTTACCTGGATAACGAAGCGGATTTGTACACATTCTTAAATCAAGAAGATCAATATGTTGAAGCAATTGTCTATGGTTTAAGCCGAGCATTTAATATGAATTATGATCGGGGAATTGATGGACATCCATCTCATTTTGCAACGACCCCTAAGACTTACTATCGAGTTGTTTGTGGAACCTACTCAAACTTTGAGGAGGCTAAAGCAGTGCAACAGCGGTTATCTAATGAATATGCTGAGGTTTGGGTTCAACCCGTGGAAACTAATTCAGACAAAGTCAGCACTTAAAAATTAATAAAGAGTGATTAGCATCCAAGATACAGGAAGCTTTATCACTTTTTTGTTTTAATGGCTGATTTCATGGCGAATACTCAGGTAAAAGGGCTAGTTTTTGTGCTATAATAACATCCAGATAAGTTCATAAGAGTAATAAAAATTAAAGGTTGTGTTTAGAATGGAACAGATGGAGTTTTTAAATATTGGAACATTAAAAATAACGATTGAGCGAAAAAAAATAAAAAATATGTACTTAAAAGTGAAAGCGGATGGTGAAATAACAGTATCTGCTCATCCGGTGATTTCACTAGCGCAAATTACCCAATTTATTAAGTCTAAGCAATCTTGGGTTGAACAAAAACAAAAGCAGATTAAACAATTACCCAGTCATCTATTAAAAGAAGATGAATTTCTATATTTTGGTAAATTACTTAAATGGGTTCAAAAAATCGGTCCCAAAGATAAGACTTTCATTGATGGGGAAACGTTAGTTGTTTATGCACCTGTTGAACTTTCTCATGAAAAGGTAAGACAAGCTATCAACAATTGGTTATTTAAACAATTGCAAGTAAAAATTATGAGCTATTATCAATGTTATTGGCCATTTTTTCAAGAGCAGGGATTTAAATCATTAGAAATAAAATATCGACAGATGAAATCAACTTGGGGAGTTTGCCGACCCTCTAGAGGCAGTGTTACTTTTAGTAAACAGCTAATTCATCAACCACCTGAATTTATTGAATATGTAGTGGTTCATGAGCTATGTCATTTGCTCCAGCCTAATCATAGTTGTCATTTCTATGAGCTAGTATCCATTTTATTACCTGATTGGAAAGCTTATGCAAAACTTAAGGTTTAGTTCTTAAAAGCTAAATTTAATAGGTCATAAATTAGATGAAACCCAAGGCGCTTTCTTTCCTTTGGTAAATTTCTGTGAATAACAACAGACTTCGCTATTTGGAATATTTCTTTTACTTTTCTATTTATGTATGAACTATGAGGAAATAGAAAAAATAAGAAAGAGAGTTTTCAAATAGAGGTGTTATAAATGTGCACAAAAACAAAATTAATCAGTTTCTTATGTCTCTTGACAGGTCTTTTTTCGATAAAAGTATTAGCTGAGGATGCTCCCCAGCATTATGTAGGTTTTTATGGATCAGATCCAGAAACCTTTGATTATCTTTATACGTACAAGCATGTTGATTCTCGCCATTTTGCTAACTTTATTGATGGATTAATTGAGCATGATGCCTATGGAAATTTAGTGGGTGCCCTAGCTACGGATTGGTCAGCTAATGAGGATGCCACAGTATGGACCTTTAATTTGCGTCAGGGTGTTCATTGGTATACAGATGACGGTGTTGAATATGCTCCTGTAACAGCTCATGATTTTGTAGCGGGATTACAGTATGCTGCTGATTTTCAATCTCAGACCTTATATTTAGTTCAAGATCTAATAGAAAATTTAGATGAGTATGTTCAAGGACAGGTAGCTTTTAATGAAGTGGGAGTGACAGCTCTAGATGATTATACACTACAATATAATTTGGCGTCCCCAGCTCCCTACTTTCCAACCTTAACGACTTATTCCATCTTACTGCCTGTCCATCAAGGTTTTTTAGAATCTAAAGGCAAAGGTTGCAAATTAGGGAACCCAGATTTCTCAGCCTGTTCCTTTGGTAGTTTAGCTTCTGATGCGATCTTATATAATGGGGCTTATATTTTAAAAAATTTTACGTCCAAATCTGTTATTGAATACGTGGCAAATCCCAATTATTGGGATAGAGACAATGTCCATATTTCATCAGTTAAACTTATTTATGCTCAAAATACTGATCCTACCACACTTTTTTTAGCCTTTGATCGCGGTGAAATTATGGCAGCTCCTATTGATGTTAATAATCCATCTATTGTCTCTGTGGCTAAAAATAAATATGGGGATGCTATTTTTGTAACAGACACAAATGCAGCTGTTTCTTTTGCTACTTTTGTGTTTAATCGAACCCAGTATCATTCTCCTTTAAATCATAAAAACGATGTCTCACCAAAAACAGAGAAGCAACGACAAGATACAAGAGTAGCGATTTTAAATACAACGTTTCGGCAAGCTATTTTACGAGCTATTAATACGGCTGCTATTAACAGTCAAGCAGTAGGGGAAGAATTAAAATATATGTCTTTACGCAATATGTTAACTCAACCTACTTTTGTGACCACTAGTCATAATGAAACATATGGTGAATTGATGACTGATGCCTTACAAAATTTAGCTCCTCATTTATATTCAAAGGAATTTAGTAGCGATGATGGACATATGGCTTATTTTAACCCGGAATTAGCTCGAGCGTTAATGGTAGAGGCTAAAATTGAACTTGACGCGAAAGATGTAGATTTCCCTATCTATTTAGATGTCCTTGTAAATGGTGAAAGTGAAATGAACTTCCGTAGTGCTCAAGCTTTGAAACAAAGTATTGAAGAGCATTTAGCCGATTATGTGAAAGTAAATCTAATGATTAGCTCCAGACATCATTTCTTAGCGGCAAAAAATTCTGAATTACTGAATACAGATTTATTTTTTTCAGCGGCTTGGTCACCAGATTACGGTGATCCTAAAAGTTATCTTGATATTTTAGACCCTGATACTGGAGATTTGTTAAAAAGCTTTGGACTCAATCGTAAAGTGGATGAAAATGATGAAGAAAGAGTTATTAAAGAGATAATCGGCTTACCAATCTTTAAACGTCTCAAAGAAGAAGCTAATCTTGAGATAACAGATCTTGATAAAAGATATAAACTCTACGCTCAAGCAGAAGCTTACGCAATTAATCAGGCCTATTTTATCCCTCTTTATACTTCAGGAGGCAGCTATGCAGTCTCTCGTATTATTCCGTATACGAGACCTTATAGTCCTTACGGTTTATCGGAACTGAAATTTAAACGAATGGAGTTAAGTCCTCATATTATTACGGTCAAGGATCGAGATCAATACTATAAAAGGTGGTTGCATAAAAAAAAATCTTCTTTTCAATAAAACAAAATTTAGATATAATCATAGCTAGAGTCAATTTAGGTTAGGTAATGTTTTTGAGGAGGAGCAGCAATTATGAGTATACTAAATGTCACAAATTTGAGCCATGGCTTTGGAGATCGAACCATTTTTGAAAAAGTATCATTTCGATTATTAAAAGGAGAGCATATCGGTTTAGTTGGTGCTAATGGTGAAGGTAAATCGACTTTTATGAATATTATTACCAGGGAATTGGTCCCCGACGATGGCAAAGTCGAATGGTCAAAAAATGTTCGAGTAGGTTACTTGGATCAACACGTGCTTCTTAAAGAAGGAATGAGCATTCGTGATGTTTTGAAAACAGCTTTTCAATATTTATTTGATATAGAACAAAAAATCAGTGACTTATATTTGAAAATGAGTGATGTTTCAGAGTCAGAGATGGATCAATTGTTAGAAGAAGTCGGCGTCTTACAAGATGTTTTAACAAACAATGACTTTTATGTCATCGATGCTAAAGTAGAGGAAATTGCAAGAGGACTAGGACTTCAAGAAATAGGCCTCGATCGTCAAGTGACAGAGTTAAGTGGGGGGCAACGCTCTAAGGTGTTATTAGCTAAGTTGCTGTTGGAAAAACCCGATATTTTATTGCTTGATGAGCCGACAAATCATTTAGATGAAGTGCATATTACTTGGTTAACTCGTTATTTACAAGAATATGAAAATGCCTTTGTTTTAATTTCACATGATATCCCCTTTTTAAATAGTGTCATTAATTTAGTTTATCATATGGAAAATCAAAAATTAGAGCGCTACGTGGGAGATTACCACAATTTTCAACGTGTTTATGAGGTGAAAAAAGCTCAATTAGAATCTGCTTATAAAAAGCAACAACAAGAGATCGCTGGTTTAAAAGATTTTGTGGCTCGAAATAAAGCGCGTGTTTCCACTCGTAATATGGCCATGTCACGTCAGAAAAAATTAGATAAGATGGAGGTTATTGAGCTAGCTTCAGAACGACCAAAGCCGGAGTTTAGATTTAAACTTGCTCGCACCGCAGGACGTTATATTTTTGAGGTAAAAGATTTAGTTATTGGTTATGAAGAACCGTTATCACAGCCTTTAAATTTAATCATGGAACGAGGACAAAAAATTGCTATTTGTGGAGCTAATGGTATTGGAAAGACCACTCTGTTGCGCAGCATTTTAGGAGAAATTTCCCCTTTTGCTGGTGAAGTCCAATTAGGTGAAAATTTATATGTTGGATATTTTGAACAAGAAATAAACGGTGATCTAAATAAAACTTGTTTACAAGAGTTTTGGGATGAATTTCCTCATTTAACACAAGGGGAAGCGCGAGCTGCTTTAGCAAAGTGTGGCTTGACAACGAAGCATATTGAAAGTAAAGTCATGGTTCTAAGTGGGGGTGAACAAGCAAAAGTTCGTCTGGCAAAATTGATTAATCGTGAAACTAACGTCTTAATTCTCGATGAGCCAACGAATCACTTAGATGTTGATGCTAAAGAAGAATTAAAACGAGCATTGAAAAAATATAAAGGGAGCATTTTGCTGATTTCTCATGAACCAGAATTTTATCTGGATGTTGTCAGTGATATTTGGAATGGTGAAAAATGGACAACGCGTCTCGTATAACAACAATAACATGGTAGCCATGGGGGAGTTCAGGCAATAGATTTAAAATTAGTATTTTGGTTGACAATTTTTACAATAAAAAGTATATTAATATTATTGATGCTCATTTGTGAAGTCACGATTCATTAGTGCGGGATTAGAGTCGCTGACCAGATCAAATAGAAAGGTGGAAATCAAAATGGCAAAAGTTTTAGTAGCTTACGTGAGTATGTCTGGAAGTACAGAAGAAATAGCTGAATTACTTAAAGGGAGTGTGGATGAGAGTCAACATGAGATTACATTTGAAGATTTGACCATGCTTGAGGCGACTGACTTAGAAAATTATGAGGGTCTACTAATAGGATCTTACACTTGGGGAGATGGGGAACTACCTGATGAAATTTTAGATTTTTATGATGCTATGGATGACATTGACTTAAACGGGAAAAAAGTGGCAGTCTTTGGTTCAGGAGACACTGCTTATCCACAGTTTTGTGAAGCTGTATCTATTTTAGAAAATAAATTGAAAGAGCGCGGAGCTGAAGTTGTAGTAGAAGGACTAAGAGTAGAATTTACACCTGATACAGAAGAAGAGACTGAAAGATGCAAAGCATTTGCTCAAACTTTTTCACAGTCTTTATAAGTATACATTAAGTTAAGTAGTGGTGCTCATCTATCATATGAGCACCTTTTGATTTGAGTTATTTAATTACGAGCGGTAGAACTGTTGCACAATTAAGGGTATAATTTCTTGCAACATGCAGGCAACAACATCTCAGTAATTTTCATTAATGTCGTAAATGTTAAGTTCGCAATTATATAGTTTTATTCAAGAACACCTGTTTTCACAATATGAAAATGTACTTTTAGAAGCCATTATGATAAGATATATTAAAGAGAACTGAAAGTGAGGAGGAAAAGGATATGAAATATGATCAAAGAGAAGGTAATACGTTGCTAGCGGAAGAAAAGCAACAACTTGTTGCTTCAGTAGTTACTAGAGTCTATCTTTGGATGACTTTAGGTTTAATTGCGACAGCAGGTGCAGCTTATTATGCTGTATTTTCGGGCTTGGCCGTTAGCTTGATTTATAGCAATAGTCTTTTTGTGTTACTTATATTGCAATTTGGACTAGTTCTCTGCCTAAATGCCGGAATAAATCGCATGTCGGCTCATGCAGCTGTCTTAGGTTTTTTAGCGTATAGTGTTTTTACGGGTCTTACTATATCCACCGTGTTACTTGCTTATGCACCTGCTACAGTTCATGGAGCTTTTGCTACGACAGCACTAATGTTTGGAAGTACGGCCCTTTATGGTTCTGTAACAAAAAAAGATTTAACGAGTTTAGGTAGTTTAGCTATTATGGGCCTATTTGGAATTATTATTGCCACGATCGTGAATCTATTTTTAGGATCTGTCGATTTGTATTGGTTTGTTACTTATTTAGGTGTTATTATTTTTGTGGCTTTAACCGCGTATGATGCCCAACGCATTAAAGGAATGGTTAGTTTAGATTTGGATCAAGAAACAAAGAAGAAAGTGGTCATTTTAGGTGCCCTTACATTATACTTAAACTTTATTAATTTGTTTTTAAGGCTATTGCGAATACTGGGACGCCGCGATTAGTGGTTTAACAACAATAGCGTCCTTAAATAAGATGCAAGTAAGTAGTATAAATTTAATAGCATATACAGATTTACGATGAAGGCACCAGTGGGTATGATAACCTACTGGTGCTTTTATCTTCTAGATAAATACAAATATTTTAAGGAAATATTAAGAAATTTGTTCCTTTATCTTAAGCTTTCTTTGATATCCTATGTTTATATTAATGTTTGTAAAAGGAGGAGTAGTTAAATGAGAAAGTTAATGAATTGCTGTTATTTTGTCATGTTTGGGTTATATATTTTTTTAGTCTTGGATACTCTATTCTTTAGTAAATTCGGTGTAAATATGAGAGGAATAAATTTGATTCCTTTTAGAACTATGACTGAGTTAATGTCTCATCCAAGTTCAGTAATGGCTAGATTAATTTTAATTGGCAATATATTAATGTTTATTCCGATGGGAATTTATATAAAATGTTTCTTCTTAAAAGATTCCCTTTTAATAGGTATCCTTAAATTAAGTTTAATTAGCTTAGCCATAAAAATTTTCCAGTATATTTTAGCAGTAGGAATTGCTGATGTCGATGATATTATTCTTAATGTACTAGGAGGAATGATTGGATGGATGGTGTGTTTTTTCCTATATAAAATACAAGAAAATAAAGATCACTTGCTCTTGTCTGTTGCAACACTATCTCTTCTATTTGGATTACCTGTAGTTGGTTTTGTTTTTATCGTACATGTCTATAATGGAATGATCTAATAAAGTAAGCCGTTTTAAAGAATAAGTTTACCCGGATTAGTAAAGGATTAATTCCACTTCTATAAATAGTGACTGGTAATCAAAGACTGCTTTTAGGCTTTATCCAATCATAACAGTCTAGGAGCTAGAAGACATAATTAATACTTATAGCGAATGTTTAGTTTCATTCATACATGGCGCTTCTAAGAAAAATTTTAAAGAGAATAGAGACGTAAAGCGGTCAGGAGTTAAGAATCTTCCCTACTAATGAATTAGAAGCTTTTGTAATCTTTAGAAAAGCAAATTTATTTTATCTATTTCTCCCATACTGGAGACCAACGAAGTCAAATAAAAAATCCTATTGCCATTCTTTCTGCTCTTGACAATAAAAGTGGAGACCTTTTTCTTTCATTTTATTTTACACTCATGCCAGCAAACTGCAACTTAAATATGATATAATATAGATAACGATTAATAGAAAAATGGTGAAACAATGGTAATTTGTAAGGGTGTTAAAGATATTATCAGCTACGTCTATCAGAGTGGTGATTTAAACTTAGAATATTTCCAAGCCAATCGGGCCCAGCATGGGACTCATGCTCATCAGGAAGTTCAAAAACAGTATGGTAAAGAAGAATGTGAAGTTCACATTGAGCAGTCTGTTTTTTCAGCTGAGCATGAAGTTCGCTTAAGCGGTCGCATAGACTTGTTGTTAAAAACTTCAGAAGGATGGATTGTTGGCGAGATTAAATCAACCTTAAGAAATTTGGATACCATCAAAGAAAATGATCGTCCCAATCATTACGCTCAAGCTAAAATGTATGCCTATTTACTGTTAAAACAACACGAGGAACTATCTGAAATTACAGTTCGTTTAATTTATTGTGATTTAGATGGGGTGTTGCAACGCCATTTTGACCAAGTCTATACCAAAGACCAATTGCAGCTCTTTGTTGATGAAACTTTAAAAATTTATTTACAGTGGTATTTTATTTTACTGAAGTCTCGGGAATTAAAGTTAAGCTCAGCTAAGACATTAGCATTTCCATTTGGTGAATTTCGAGCCCATCAACGTGAGTTAGCAGGAGCTGTATACCAATGTGTGAAAGAAAAAAAACGTTTATTACTAAGGGCACCGACAGGAATTGGAAAAACAATGGGCACTATTTTTCCCAGCATTAAAGCTTTATCTGATCCCGAGCAAAAGCTGTTTTACTTTACAGCAAAAACAATAGGGAGAACGGTAGCAGAGAAAGCATTTGCCCTTTGTTTAAATAAAGGATGGCAAGCTAAGGTCACTACAATTACCGCAAAAGAAAAGATTTGTTTGATGGATGAAGTCAAATGTGATCCTAGTTATTGTCCCTATGCAAAAGGATATTTTGATCGCATTAACGAAGCGACACGAGATTTATTTGAATCAGTGCAGCTCTTTAATCGAGATTCTTTAATTCAGTATGCGCAAAAGCATCAGGTTTGTCCTTTTGAGTATTCCTTAAATATGGCTTCCATTAGCGATGGGGTTATTGGAGATTACAATTATATTTTTGATCCACGAGCGTATTTGCGTCGCTTTTTTGAGGAATCTTCTAATCATATTGCGTTAATTGATGAAGCTCATAATTTGTACGATCGAGCCTGTGCAATGTTTAGCGCTGCCTTAACTAAAGAACCCATAATAAGGGTGAAACGCTTGTTTAAGGATCGCCATCAACCGTTAACTAAAGCTTTAAACGCCTTAAACATAAAATTTATTGAATATCGTCATGATTTGGAAGAGAGCCATCAACTCGATCTCTTTAAAGAAGAATTAGATGCAAATTTTTTAATTAAAGTGCAAAATACCATGCAAGTCATTGAAAAGTTTTTATATCAAGATATGGAATCTGATGATCGTAGCTTATTAATGGCGTTATATTTTGACCTCTTGCAGTTCTTTCGAATATCAGAATACTATAATGAAAGCTTTCGAGTCCGTTATGAAGCCATGGAATCCGATTTTAAAGTCACCATCGTCTGTTTAAATCCTAGTATGCATTTAAATGACCAGTTGCAAAAAGTCCGTTCTAGTATTTTATTTTCTGCAACCTTACATCCTTTAGATTATTTTCACACCCTTCTTTTAAATGATGAACCTTGTGAAAAATTATTTTTGGCTTCGCCATTTAAGCGAGAAAATTTACAGTTAACGGTTCAGCATGGTATTTCCACTAAATATCGAGATCGGAATCGTTCGGTGGTTCCTATTATTTCCCAGGTAAAGCAATTGACTGAAAAAAAATTAGGGAACTATTTAATTTTTTTCCCATCTTACCAATACTTAGAACTTGTATATGATGCTTATGTAGAATTAATCAATCAAGAGCAAGAAGTATTAAAGCAAGATCGAAGTATGAGTGAAGAGGAACGGGCTCAATTTTTAGCTGCTTTCACTTTAAATAATTCCAGAACATTAGTTGCTTTTGCTGTGTTAGGAGGAGTTTTTAGTGAAGGTATTGACTTAATTGGAAACCATTTAATTGGAGCAGTCATAATTGGTGTTGGGTTACCACAGATTAATCCATTGACAGAACAGAGAAAACATTATTTTGAAAAGACTTTTGGCGAAGGTTATCGCTATGCATATTTATATCCCGGTTTTAATAAAGTCATGCAAGCAGTGGGGCGGGTTATTCGGACAGATGTGGATAGCGGTGTGGTTCTATTAGTGGATAGTCGCTATGTTCAACAAGACTATTTAAAGCTATTTCCTTATGAATGGCAACACGCTCTCTTTAAAACATAATTTAACTTATGTCATTTGTAACTTATTCAAGATGATACTGATGAAAGGAGGACCTTACAATAACAAATTATTTCTTTTAGGAGTAGTTTAAAGTCTAATGAAGATTAAATAAGGCATGAATAGGAAAAGAAGATACTGGTATAATATTATAAAAAGAGAAGTCTTGGTATTTGCGATGTTGATATTGAATCAGGTCGACTTGAAACTAGCCCCTTACTCTTAAGTAGTCAAGACTCTCAGAAATCAGTGTGTGAAGTTAACCAGATTAAATAATAAAGATTGGCTAGTTTATTAGTAATGGGATTGTCCCATGGCATATGCTCTTTAGCCATATAAAAAATCTAACTCCCAATAAAGGGAGTTAGATTTTAAATTGTGTAGCTATTAAAGCTCAAGTACTTTAGTTTTTTATAATTTTGACAAATCTAGAATCCATAATCACACTTTGTCGCTATTAGTTTTTCACATAGAAAAGTTACTTCTGTTATTATTATTTGTTAACAGAATAGACTGCTCTTTTTATGCCTAAGTACTAACTTTTAAGACGACGAGAGGAAACCCTAATTATTAGATGGACTTTTTAGCACACTGCACCTCCTTGCTCTTTAATATCTTCTTTAACGTGAATAGTTGTCTTAATCAAGATTGTTAACCCGTTTACAATATCTCCAATTGACATGGAAGGCATGGTAGGCTTATCTATCACTTGCATTGGCAAATAAGGAATGTGGATAAAGCCTGCTTTAAGTTTAGGTTGATGGAGAGCAGCATAGTGGAGAGCACCATACATCAAATGATTACAAACAAAAGTTCCTGCTGTATTAGAAATGTTAGCGGGGATGTTAGCCGCCTTTAAATCGCGGACCATGGCTTTAATAGGGAGTGTGGCGAAATAAGCAGCTGGTCCATCTGGTGCTATGGCTCGATCAACGGGCTTTGCCCCAGCATTATCTACTATTCGAGCATCGTCTTGATTAATGGCTACTCGTTCCACAGAAATCGCTGAGCGCCCCCCGGCCTGTCCTACGCAAATAACTGCTTCTGGTCGCTCATCTTTTAAAATTTTATGAAGTGTATCAATGCTTTTATCAAACACAGTCGGGATTTCTTTTTTAATAATTTGTGCACCATCAATCTCATTTGGCAATTCCATGACCGCAATTAAGGCTGGATTAACGGTTTCTCCTCCAAATGGATCAAATCCCGTAACTAGTATTTTTTTCATCATTATTCCTCCTAATATAGTAGATTTAAACGTTTATCTTAAAAGTTATTGTCTTATAATAAAGAAATTTAGCTTTGAATTAAAAGGCTAAAAAGCGCATTAAAACAATGTGAATTATTAGCATCACAATGCCAAAAATAGCTTGTGATTTAATGACACCATATTTGTTTTTTAACTCTAAAATTGAAGCTGGAACGATATTAAAATTTGCAGCCATGGGCGTTAACAGCGTTCCACAAAAGCCAGCTGTAATGCCAAGAGCACCGGCTATTAAGGGATCTGCACCATACGCAAACACAAAAGGAACACCGATTCCAGCTGTAATCACAGAAAACGCAGCAAAAGCATTTCCCATCACAGCTGTGAAGCCGGCCATTCCTATGCAGTAAGCTATCACACCCATCCAAACATTTCCTTCTACCATCACGTTTTCCACGCCGCTAGCTAAGACATCGCCAACACCAGCTACTGTAAAAAGAGAGCCAAGAGCAGCTAAAATTTGAGGTAAAATAGCCATGGGACCTACTTGACTTAATAGACGTGTGGATTCATCACTTGCTTCTTTAAGCCGTCCCTTGACTAAAAATAAGAAAATGATCAAAGCAACAATTCCGCTTAGACCAATGGCGTTAAAAGCTCCTAGAGGGGTTAATTGAGCAATCACAAAAGCCAGTCCAGCTAATATTAGAGCTGGAATAAAAAGTTTATTTCCTAACTTTTGTGCTGATTGCTCTTTGAATGCTTGTGTCGATGTGACAAAAAGCCCGAAGCGAATTTGTTTGGTAGCCGAAAGAACAGCCATCACAATAATCATGATTCCAACTAAATTAGCTGGAATCCAATCTCCAAAAATAAAGATGATCCCCAGCAATGTCCAAAAGATTACGGTTCCTAAACGAGCTTCTTGCTGTTTACGCCAAGCCTGATAGGCTACTAGCAGAGAAAGGATTCCTATCACACCATATACAAGAGTTAATAGTAAATTGGCTATACTCATTACTCTTCTCCTCCTTTTTCATTAGAGACTTTATTGTCCCTCGCCATTTTCTTTTCATGGAGATGAAATTGTACAACACCTAGAATAATAGCAATGATAGCGACTGGGATAGTGGTCAAAGCAATCTGAGTTGGACCTTCTTTGGCATCTACCTCATAGCCCAGTTCATTCAAGGTTCCCACGATTAACATTACCCCTCCTGCACCAATAAATAAGTTTTGACCAAAAAAATTACCATAGTTTTCAGCAGCAGCAGCTAAGCCTTTAATTTCTTCGACATTTTTATCAGCTACATTGTCATAATTTGTCTTTATAGCTCCTTGTGCCATAGGTAAAACTAATGGGCGAACGAATTGAACGTGACCTTGCATGCGGACACTTAAAGCTGCCATTATGATACGGATGACGAGGTAAAGCGATAAAACACCTTCAGCTTTAGCATGTTTAAGTTGACTAATCACCCAAGAGGCACGCTCTTTTAAACCATAACGCTCCATTAAACCAATGACCGGTAGTGTGATGATAAATAAGCTCATGTAGCGATTGTTAACGAAAGCTTCTCCTAATATTTGGAGAATTTCATTGAAATTTAGTCCGCTTACAAATCCTGTTGCTATGCCAGCAATGACAACCACGGCTAAGGTATCTATTTTAAAAATAAAGCCAATAATGATAATGAAAACTCCAATTAAACGGATCATCTCTCTGCCTCCTCCTATAAATTTTAATTTCATAAAAGCCTATTACTTATTATAACACGATGCTAACTTTTTTTTATATAGATCAAGAGTAAAATGTTTTGAGATCAAAGTTTTACTATTAAGTATGTAATTAAAATACAGGATAGCTTAATGAGCGCTTGTTTCAAATTGCTTTATGACTCTCTTTATTTT
>Ga0153980_1000338_pt1 | contig 21435 bp, 22 predicted proteins | sample TSGA064MetaG_FD_104722 | JGI IMG/M metagenome (GOLD analysis project Ga0153980, IMG submission 104722) | Attine ant fungus gardens microbial communities from Georgia, USA - TSGA064 MetaG | ecosystem: Host-associated > Fungi > Mycelium > Unclassified | place: USA: Georgia, Magnolia Springs State... | reverse complement strand
GTCAGCAGGTCAGCAGGTCAGCAGGTCAGCAGGTCAGCAGGTCAGCAGGTCAGCAGGTCAGCAGGTTACGATAACTCACAGGCCAATCGGCTGATAGCCCTGCCACTCCGGACGAAAAGGCGTTCCTTTTTCACAAGGCGTAAGATGCACGTAAAGATTGCCGATCTTATCCAGCAGCAGGCAGTCGTCCACGTCGGTCAGATTATCTTTATGCTGCTTTAACGCGCCGTTCAGCAGCGAAGCCAGCCCTTTTGCCTTTGCTTCCTTAACGCTTGTCGCCACAAAGAGATCGAAGGCGTGCAGCTCGGCCAGCGTTGAAGGATGATAAGCGCCCGCGTTAACAAAAAAGAGGCGGTTTTTATCCTTCGGCGGCGTATCGGCAAGCGTAATGCTGTAGCCATCGGCCCAGTTAATTCGCGCATAGCCATCAATATGGATCTTATCCGCGTCGCCGAACCATGCTTCACGCAGCGCTGGCCAGGCCTCTTTCGGCTCGTTGGCGGCGACAAACTGAATGTCATGCACTTCGATATTCGATTTTCCGGCGTTGCCGCCTACATAAAACATATACAGCTGCATACTGGCTCCGTTAACTGTCGAAAAAACGGCGATCGTACAGCCTTAAAACCGATATATAAACATTTACATATCGGTATTAATGCACGCATGCCGACACCGTGCTTTTCCCGCTCAAAACATAAGAATTACTTATAGCCTGCCGTGCTTTATCCGCTGCTTTTTTCGGGGGCTCCGCTTCTACTTTGCACATATTTGACCCTGAGCTGCCAGGCAAACGTTTACTCCGGATGAAAAACAGCCTTTGTGCGGCGACAAGCGTTACAGCGCTTAAGTTCCGCTCTTTGTGTGATCTACATCACACTTTAATTAAAGTGAAATGAAACAGAGTTTGACAACTGTGAGCGATCTCTATTTCCTTAGCAGCGGATGACGGCACACTGCTCCGGCATTCGATACGGGTGTTTTCGGTACTGAAAACCGCCTTCCTGTTCCGTTCCGGATAATGACTGATAAGACCATCGCGCGGGCTGCAGAAAATGGTCGATAAGCATGTGGTAATATAATGAAATATAAATCTCTGATGGCTGGCGCTCTGGTTGCTCTCTCTTACAGCGCTGCTTCTTTTGCTGCACCTGAACAGCCGCAGTACGTTTCCGACTGGTGGCACCAGAGCGTGAACGTCGTCGGCAGTACTCACACTCGCTTCGGGCCGCAGTTCAATAACGATGTTTATCTGGAATATGAAGCCTTTGCTAAAAAAGACTGGTTCGATTTCTATGGCTATCTGGATCTGACCAACTTCTTCGGGACCGGCAACTCTAACGCTAACGGCATTTTTGACCACGGTTCGCCGATGTTTATGGAGATTGAGCCTCGCTTCTCTATCGACAAGCTGACCAATACCGACCTGAGCATCGGGCCGATTAAAGAGTGGTACTTCGCTAACAACTATATCTACGATATGGGCCGCAACAGCAGCAGTCGCCAGAATACCTGGTATATGGGTCTGGGCACCGATATTGATACGCATACCCCGGTTAACCTGTCGCTGAACGTCTATGCCAAATACCAGTGGCAGAACTATGGCGCAGCGAACGAGAACAGCTGGGACGGCTATCGCTTCAAGGTGAAATACTTTGTGCCGCTGACTACGCTGTGGGGCGGTAATCTGAGCTACGTTGGTTTTACCAACTTTGACTGGGGTTCCGATCTGCGCGACAAGAGCGACGCTTCCCGCACCAGCAACTCTATCGCCTCCAGCCACATTCTGTCGCTGGCTTACGATAACTGGCACTACTCGGTGGTGGCGCGCTACTTCCATAACGGTGGCCAGTGGGCTGACGGCCAGGAGCTGAATTTCGGTAGCGGTGATTTTGAAGTGAAATCGACCGGCTGGGGTTACTACCTGGTGGTTGGCTACAACTTCTAATCCCCATGCTTTTCAGCCGCCGGTTCTGCGCCGGCGGCTTACGGATTTAGCTGCGCGCGCCAATCGGATTCATAATAATCTTCGCGGGCGGCGGCTCAATGTTGTACATGCCACCGTTAAACGGATCGACCAGCAGCCAGCCCGGGAAGCCGCCAAGCGGAATATTACCCAGCAGATACCAGAGGTTAGCCTTCTCGTTCAGCGGGATGGTTTGCGGGACAAAGCCCGGCTGTTCCAGCATCAGCAGGAATTTCTTTTTGCCAAAGTAGCTGCCGTCAGATTTTGCCAGCGTCACAGTTTTTGGGGTGAACCCTTCCGCCACTGCCCTGCCCGTTTCATCCTGAACAACAAATTTTGCGCCTTGTGGCCAGCTCTGGATGGTCACATCCTGGGTCTTGTCGCCCACGATGGTTGCACATCCGCCCAAAAGCCACGCCGAAGCCAGCGCCAGTAACACGAGTCTCATAAGCTTTCCTGCCAGGTTAAATATTGAGAATAGTTTACGCAGAGTCAGGCGAGATTTATTAATCGCGCCCGATAACGAGCGCGATCGCGTAAAGCTCTGAGAGGGTTATCGGCAGCGTTGGGCAATAGCTTTAATATCGGCTGGCGTGGTGCGGCAGCAGCCGCCGATCAGTTTTGCACCAGCCGCCTGCCATTCGGCAAGGTTGTCCACCAGCGTGCAGGTAGAAGCGTCACTGTGCCAGCTTTTGCTGGCGGCATCATACTGCTCGCCAGAGTTGGGATAGACCACCAGCGGTTTTGCGCTTAACGCGGAAAACACTTTCAGCGCCGCCGTCACCTTATCCAGCGCGATGCAGTTGATGCCCAGCGCCACAACCTGAGGAACGTTGTCCAGAAAGGCGAGCACGTCGGCCAGCGGCGTCCCGTCGCTTAAATGATCGCTGTCGCGCAGCGTAAAAGAGAACCAGGCTGGGGTAGCCGGGAATTCGGCCAGCAAAGCAACCAGCGCCTCGATTTCGGCAAAAGAAGGCAGCGTCTCGCAGGCCAGCAGATCCGCGCCCGCTTCTACCAGCGCGCGAACGCGTGGCCGATGGAAGTCCATCATCTCCGCCTGCGGTAAAGAATAGTCGCCGCGGTATTCGCTGCCGTCTGCCAGATAAGCGCCATAAGGGCCGACGGAACCGGCGACCAGCAGCGGCGTGGTTTGCTTAGCGGCGGCAAGGTAATCCGCGCGCGCTTTTATGGCCAGCTCTACGCTTCTGGCAATCAGCGCCAGCGAATCGGCTTCATTCAGCCCGCGCTTCGCAAAGCCTTGCGGCGTGGCCTGATAGCTGGCGGTAATGGCAACCTGCGCGCCCGCTGCAAAGTAGTCGTAATGTACCTGGTAAATCAGCTCGGGGTTTTCGATCAGTACTTTTGCCGACCAGAGCGTATCGGTAAGGTCGCAGCCGCGTGCTTCCAGTTCGGTTGCCATCGCGCCGTCCAGCACCAGGCCAGCAGCAACCAGTTTCTGCACAGAATCAATCGGTGACACGTTGAACCTCCTGGCGTTTTTGCAGCAGTTGAGTGAAATAGTAAGCACCGTAGCAAACGGCAATAAAAGGCAGTCCGCAATAGAGCGCGATACGCTGTTCCGGGTCGAAAGCCAGGCCAACACAGGCCAGCAGGCAAAGCACGAAGCCCAGGATCGGCGTCAGCGGGAACCACGGCGCACGGTATTTCAGGTCGGCCAGCGGCTTGCCTGAACGCAAATGGGCACGACGGAAGAAGAAGTGCGCCGCACAGATGCTCAGCCAGACGGCTACCACGGCAAAGCCAGAAATCGCAGAGAGCGCGACAAATACCGTATCCGGCGCGATAACGCTGGAAAACAGCGCCAGCAGTCCACCCAGCATGCTTACCGAAATTGCCGTCAGCGGAATACCGCGACGCGTCAGCTTTGCGAAGCAGCGCGGCAGCGTGTTCTGGTTTGACAGCGACCAGAGCATGCGGCCAGAGGCATAAAGACCCGAGTTTGCCGCCGACAGAATGGCGGTAAGAATGACAAAGTTGAAGATATCCGCCGCGTAAGGAATGCCGATCTTTTCAAACACCAGCACAAACGGGCTTTTCACGATCCCCGCCTGATCCATTGGGATCAGCGCCGCCAGGATCAGCACGGTGCCGACAAAGAAAATAATCAGCCGCGCCACGGTGGTTTTTATCGCCAGCGGCAATACCTTATGCGGATTTTCCGTTTCGCCTGCGGCAATGCCGATCAGTTCCGTGCCGGAAAACGCAAAGTTCACCGCCACCATCGTCATCAGAATCGGCAGTACGCCGTGCGGCAGCCAGCCGTGAGCGGTCAGGTTATGGAAAAACGGCGCGCTGCTGCCGTCTTTCAGCGGAATAAACCCGAACATCGCGCCCGCGCCCAGTACGATAAACGCCAGAATGGTGACCACTTTAATCAGCGAGAACCAGAACTCCCCTTCGGCAAAGAAGCGGGAAGAGATGACGTTAAGCAGGAAGATCAGCGTGCAGAACAGCAGGCACCACAGCCAGACAGGCGACTGCGGAAACCAGTACTGCATACAGAAACCAGCGGCGGTCAGGCTGGAGCCGAGCGCTACGGTCCAGGTTAGCCAGTAAAGCCAGGCAACGGTGTAGCCTGTCGCGGGGCTAAGATAGCGCGCCGCATAAACGTGAAAAGCACCGGTTTCCGGCATGGCGACGGAAAGCTCGCCCAGGCTGAGCATCACCAGATACACCACCAGCGCGCCAATCAGATAGGCCAGCAGCGTACCGGCCGCGCCGGTCGTGGAAATAATATAGCCGGTGTTAAAAAATAGACCGGTGCCGATAACGCCGCCTAATGAAAGCATCACCAGGTGGCGAGCCTTCATACTGCGTTTAAATTGTTGCGAACTGTCCTGCTGAGTCTGCTGCATGCCGTCATCCGTATAGACGTCTAAACTTCTACATAGGACAAGCGTTATACCTGGTCTGCCACGGTATTGCAACGTCAGGAAGCGTAAATCGGCGCTTTTCAGCGCCTGCGATCGATGCGGATAAAGGCCCGGAAAACGGTCAGTCGAACACGGATTCCAGATAGCGTTCCAGCGCCGCGCGTGAACTGAAGCCGTGAGGAATACCATAGTGATCGCGGCTGTCGCCAACCAGATACATGGGAAACTGCACGTAGTGCTCGCAGGTTTTTATTTCGTTTGCCGGCTCCGCAAAGCTATGGCTCTTTTCCTTTAGCGTGGGATGGATCACCAGCGCAGTCCGGCCTAAACGCGCCTCGCGGTTAACGTACACATAGCTGTCGCCACGGCGGTAGCCATAAGCTTTTGCGGTAACGGCGTCCATTTCAAATCCCGCTTTTTCCAGTACGCGAGCGACCTCATCAGGGCGTAGATACATGCTTAATCCTCTAATACTTGCCAACCCCGACACCTTACCTTAGCGCCAGGGCGCAGGGCTTTCGGAATTGTCCAGAAACAGGGTGTAGCCCGGACCATCACAAGAAATATCTCTCTGATAGTCTATAGTAAATAGTCCGTATCATTTCCAGGAGAGAGCTAAATGTTTAACCGGACAACAAATAATGAAGATGTTGATATTAACCAGGACGTCACTCTGCTGGCCGATACCCTTGACGGCCTGTTAAAAACTTACGGCAGCAAATCGAAAGAAGAAATTGATGATGCTCGCAGCAAGGCGCAGACCCTGCTGAAAGAGACGCGCGCAAAACTTAACGGCGGCAATCGCGTGACCCGCGTCGCTAAAGACGCAGGCGAGCATGTGGATACTTTTGTACGTGATAATCCGTGGCACGGCGTAGGCATTGGCGCAGCTATCGGCGTATTCCTTGGCGCACTGATTGCTACCAGCGCTTCCCGCGACTGATTTTTCTGACTACACCGTAACGACTAATCCCCGCGCAGGCGGGGATTTGACTTATTGAAACAGAACTATCTTTACGCTATTCCACAGCTATTTTCCCGCCTGATATCTTATATTCTGAACTATGCGTGTTTCATTCGCTCTTTCAGCGTTTCAATAATGAAGGCGTTAACGGACGTTTCACACTCCGCCGCAGCCTGATTCAGACGCTCTCCAAAGGATTCAGGGTAGCGTAAAGTAAAAGTTTTCACTTTTTCCTGTTGCGCAAAGGGCTCAATTCCAGCTGATTTACAATCCTCGATATATTCACGCAGCGAAATCTCACCTTCGTTAGTTAATCCCTGAACGTTATCCGACACAAAATCACAATAACCCGTTAATCCCAAAAAGCGTCCTCTGAAGGCTTTCAGCTCAGGAACATAGCTGACGATAGCGGGTTGCCCGGCAATCGTAATGGTGTTTAAAGGCAGTGCTTTGGTCATGGTTTTACTCCTGTGCTTTCAAGCCAGTCACGTAGGTTTTCGACTGCGCCTTTATCTGTATCCGGCGAAGGATGGGGACGATGGAAGCTGGCTATGCTGCCGTTAAGAATAAACTTGCAGCGAGATCCGCGCCCTTCTTTTACTTCACCACCCAGCGCTTTAATCAACGCTTCAATATCACTCCATCTGATGCCTGATAAGACAGGTGTTTTAAATACCTGCTCAAGGGTATTTCTTTGTTTCTTCCTGAGCGATGAAACGAATCCTTTCATTCCCTTATCCCTTGAAGTCACTTTGTGCAGTCATTGTAGTTATACACCGTTATGACGTCAATTTATGCAGTCGCTCTTTTCCTGCTGTGGGCAAAGCAAGAGCACCGATCGCCATTCCAGCGTCCTGCCAGAAAGCACATGCGCAACATTTAACCGAAATATTTTTTTATGAGGTTAGATTCAGGTGCCACAAGGGTTTGTGCCGTTTGGCTGAAGTACGCTTACAGGAAGCAAGGTTGTAATAGCTTAACGCTACATCTAGTATTTACAGAGATGAAATAACGCAATATATAGTTTTTGACGGCAATTCTGGCGGTACGTTTACAGAGCTGGTGACAGCAATATTCGTGCCAGACATACGATCATAAAGGGAAATACGAATCATGCGCATTATTATTTACACGAAAGATAACTGTGTCCAGTGCAACGCGACTAAAAATGCGATGGACAAACAGGGCATCGATTATCAGCTGGTTAATCTGGACCAGGATCCCACAGAGCTGGAGACCTTAAAAGCGCTGGGCTATCGCCAGGTTCCCGTGGTGATGGCTGAAGAGGAGCACTGGAGCGGCTTCCGTCCCGATAAGATTTCTGCCCTGAGTCAAGCCGCAATGCGAGGCTGAGCGAATGTCACTGGTCTATTTCTCCAGCCAGTCGCAAAACACGCACCGCTTTGTTTTACGCACCGGCCTGCCGTGCCGCCGCATCCCGCTGGACGGGCAATTGCGGGTTAACGAGCCTTATATCCTGGTCGTACCGAGCTATGGCGGCGGCACGGCCAAAGGCGCGGTTCCCGGGCAGGTCATTCAGTTTCTGAACGACGTTGATAATCGTCGGCTAATCCGTGGCGTCATTGCCGCAGGCAATCGTAATTTCGGCGAGGCTTATTGCCTGGCCGGCAGCATTATTGCGCAAAAATGCCGCGTGCCGTGCCTCTATCGCTTTGAGCTGTTGGGCACAGAAGAAGACGTCGCTAACGTATCCAGGGGAGTAACCCAATTTTGGCAAGCACAGACAGCACACTTATAACGCCGACAGAGGCCGATTATCACTCCCTGAATGCGATGCTCAATCTTTATGATGCTGACGGCAATATTCAGTTTGAAAAAGATCGCGAGGCGATTCGGCACTATTTTTTGCAGCACGTCCTGCCAAATACGCTGACCTTCGCCTCAGTTAGTGAGCGCTTACAATACCTTGTTGCCGAAGGCTATTACGAAGCCGAGGTGCTGAACGCTTACCCTTTTGAATTTATCAGCCAGCTGTTTGAACAGGCGTATCAGCGCCGCTTCCGCTTTCAGACTTTTTTAGGCGCATGGAAGTTTTACACCAGCTACACGCTGAAGACTTTTGACGGCAAGCGCTATCTGGAAGGCTTCACCGAACGCGTATGTATGGTGGCGCTCACGCTGGCCAAAGGCGACCGACCGCTGGCGACGGCGCTGGTGGAAGAGATGCTTTCCGGCCGCTTCCAGCCCGCCACACCAACCTTCTTAAACTGCGGCAAACAGCAGCGTGGCGAGCTGGTTTCCTGCTTTTTGCTACGCATTGAAGATAACATGGAGTCGATTGGTCGCGCGGTAAACTCTGCGCTACAGCTTTCTAAACGTGGCGGCGGCGTGGCATTTCTACTTTCAAACCTGCGCGAAGCCGGTGCGCCCATCAAGCGTATTGAAAACCAGTCTTCCGGGGTCATTCCGGTGATGAAAATGCTGGAAGACGCTTTTTCCTACGCTAATCAGCTGGGCGCGCGTCAGGGTGCGGGGGCCGTTTACCTGCACGCGCATCATCCCGATATTCTGCGTTTTCTGGACACCAAGCGCGAAAACGCCGACGAAAAGATTCGTATTAAAACGCTGTCGCTTGGCGTAGTTATTCCTGACGTCACTTTTCAGCTGGCGAAAGAGAACCGGCCCATGGCGCTCTTTTCACCTTATGACGTGGAGCGAATCTACGGCGTGCCCTTTGCCGATATCAGCATCACTGATAATTATGAAGAGATGCTGGCGGATGAGCGTATCCGCCGCACCTTTATTAATCCGCGCGAATTTTTCCAGACGCTGGCGGAAATCCAGTTCGAATCGGGTTATCCCTACATCATGTTTGAGGATACGGTTAACCGCGCCAACCCGATTAAAGGCCGTATCAATATGAGCAACCTCTGCTCTGAAATCCTGCAGGTGAATACGCCGACCGACTATAACGACGATCTGAGCTATCGCCATATCGGCAAGGATATCTCCTGTAATCTGGGTTCATTGAATATTGCGCATACCATGGATTCGCCTGACTTTGGCCGCACGGTAGAAATCGCGGTGCGCGGACTGACGGCGGTCTCCGATCAGAGCCAGATCCGTTCCGTTCCTTCTGTCGAAAAAGGTAATTCACTATCGCACGCCATTGGTCTTGGACAGATGAACCTGCACGGCTACCTGGCGCGGGAAGGTATTCAGTATGGTTGTGAAGCAGCGCTGGATTTCACCAACCTTTATTTCTATACCATCACCTATCACGCGCTGCGCACTTCAAATCTGATTGCTCAGGAGCGTGGCGAAACCTTTGCCGGTTTTAAAGACTCCCGTTACGCCAGCGGCGAATACTTTGATAAGTATGTTAATCAACCCTGGCAGCCACGCACTGCCGAAGCCGCCGCGCTGTTTGCCAGAGCAGGCATCGCTTTGCCCTCACAGCAGGACTGGCGCGAACTACGTGACTTGGTCATCAGGCACGGTATTTATAATCAGAATTTACAGGCGATCCCGCCGACCGGTTCTATCTCTTATATCAACCACGCGACCTCAAGTATTCACCCGATCGTTTCGCAGATTGAGATCCGCAAAGAGGGAAAAACCGGCCGCGTGTACTATCCCGCGCCGTTTATGAATAACGATAACCAGGCGTTTTACCGCGATGCTTACGATATCGGGCCAGAAGCCATTATTGATACCTATGCCGAAGCCACGCGCCATGTCGATCAGGGGCTGTCGCTGACGCTGTTTTTCCGCGATACCGCCACCACGCGCGATATCAACAAGGCGCAGATCTACGCCTGGAAAAAAGGGATTAAAACGCTTTACTACATTCGTCTGCGTCAGATGGCCCTGCTCGGCACCGAAGTCGAAGGCTGTGTCTCCTGTTCGCTCTGACTTAACTATAAGGGGCGAAGGTATTTGCCCCGGAAGACAATCATGATGAAACTAAAACGCGTCCACGCCATTAACTGGAACCAGATTGAAGATGAAAAGGATCTGGAAGTCTGGAACCGCCTGACCTCTAACTTCTGGCTGCCGGAAAAGGTGCCGCTGTCTAACGATATTCCGGCCTGGAACGGCCTGAGCCACGAGGAGCAGCAGCTTACCATCCGCGTCTTTACCGGCCTGACGCTGCTGGATACTATTCAAAATAGCGTCGGCGCACCGGCGCTGATGGCGGATGCGATAACGCCGCATGAAGAAGCGGTGATGTCCAATATCAGCTTTATGGAAGCGGTGCATGCACGCTCCTACAGCTCTATTTTCTCTACGCTTTGCCATACCAGCGATGTCGATGCGGCCTATCAGTGGAGCGAAAATAACGCTTTCCTGCAGCGAAAAGCCGACATCGTGCTGGAACATTATCATCACGACGATGCGCTGAAGAAGAAAATTGCCAGCGTATTTCTGGAGTCCTTTCTGTTTTATTCAGGCTTTTATCTGCCGATGTATTGGTTAAGCCGCGGCAAGCTGACCAATACGGCTGATTTGATCCGCCTGATTATTAAAGATGAGGCGGTTCACGGCTATTACATTGGCTATAAGTATCAAAAAGCGCTGGAAAAAGAGAGTCAGGCCCGCCGTGACGAACTGCAGCAGTTTGCCGTTGAGCTGCTGCTGGCGCTGTATGAGAACGAGCTGGCCTACACCGCCGACCTGTATGACGGCGTAGGCTGGAGCGAAGAAGTGAACAAGTTCCTGCATTACAATGCTAACAAAGCGCTGATGAATCTGGGCTACGAGGCGCTTTTCCCGGCTGATTTGACCGATGTTAACCCGGCCATTCTTGCCGCCCTTTCGCCCAATGCCGACGAAAACCATGACTTTTTCTCGGGCTCCGGTTCATCCTACGTCATGGGTAAAGCGGTGGATACCGAAGACGCAGACTGGGATTTTTAGCGCTAAAGCGGAGGGAGAGTTTCCCTTTCTCCCTCCGTATTACTGTTTTTTATTGATCGCCCGTTCAATAAAAATTTATTCCGCCCTGTTTTCCTGTTTACGCCTTTTTTATTTAGCGCCTTACCTTCCTTTTCCACGAATAATTTCCCGGCCCGGATCTCTTTTCTGCAAGAAATATCACTCTTTTTTCCCGCAAAGAAATTCCCGCTCATCCCTTACCCCCTCTGGCATTTACAGAGATTCAGGTCTCACTGACAAAGCGCCCGCGCCGCGCAAAGGGTTGCCTCAGGCTGAGAGTGTGTTAGGGTATAGGCCGCTAATATTTAACCAGGACGTTCTGATATATAAGAAAATTAACTGATAATCAGGAATAAAATAAGTGCATGGCTATTAAACTCGAAGTAAAGAATTTATATAAAGTATTTGGGGAAAATCCCGATCGCGCTTTCAAGCATATCGAAAAGGGAATCAGCAAAGAGGCTTTGCTTGAGAAAACAGGGCTTTCTCTTGGCGTGAAGAACGCCAGTCTGGCCATTGAAGAAGGCGAGATATTTGTGATCATGGGCCTTTCCGGTTCCGGCAAGTCCACCATGGTTCGCCTTCTCAATCGTCTGATAGAACCCACGCGCGGCCAGGTTATTATTGACGGTGTCGATATCGCCAAAATATCTGACAGTGAACTGCGTCAGGTTCGCCGAAATAAAATCAGCATGGTATTCCAGTCATTTGCTTTGATGCCTCACCTTACGGTGCTAAATAATGCCGCCTTCGGCATGGAATTAGCTGGCGTCCCCTTGCAGGAGCGACAGGAAAAAGCGCTGGAGGCGCTGCGTCAGGTGGGCCTGGATAATTACGCGCATGCCTATCCGGACGAATTATCTGGCGGTATGCGCCAGCGCGTTGGATTAGCCCGCGCGCTGGCGATTAATCCGGATATATTATTGATGGATGAAGCATTCTCAGCACTTGATCCGCTAATTCGCACCGAGATGCAGGATGAGCTGGTAAAACTACAGTCCCGTCATCAACGCACCATCGTATTTATTTCTCACGATCTGGATGAAGCGATGCGTATTGGCGACCGCATTGCCATTATGCAGGGCGGCGAAGTGATTCAGGTGGGCACGCCCGATGAAATTCTGAATAACCCCGCCAATGATTACGTGCGCACTTTCTTTCGCGGCGTAGATATCAGCCATGTCTTCAGCGCCAAAGATATCGCCCGCCGCAGCGCCAGTGCCCTGATGCGTAAAGCGCCGGGCTTTGGCCCGCGTTCGGCTATCAAGCTGTTGCAGGACGAAGACCGCGAATATGGTTACGTGCTGGAAAAGCAGAAATTTGTTGGCGTGGTGTCCACGGATTCGCTAAAGGCCGCGCTGGCTGCTGGCGGAGGTCTGGACCAGGCCATTCTGCCCTCGCCTGTCGCGATGCCGGCGGACACCTCGCTTAACGATTTGCTGTCGCATGTGGCGCAGGCTCCCTGTGCGGTGCCCATCGTCGGAGAAGATAATCAGTATGTCGGCATCATTTCCAAAGGCATGTTACTACAGGCATTAGATCGCGAGGGGAGCCAGCCATGAGTACACAAGTTACCGACCCGTGGCAGGCTGCTTCTGCTCAACCTGCCGCACAGAATAGCGCGGCGGCTGATACGGCAGCACAAAGCACGACCAGTGCACCAGCAACGGATGCTTTACACGGCAGCGCCAGCGTGACGGATACAGCGCAGGCAACCACCAGCCCGCCCGATGCCGCAGCAGCCAGCGATCCCTGGTCCAGCAGCGCTTCTGCTGCATCAGACAGCGCCAGCAATGCCACCAGCACTCCTGCTACGGACAGCGCCAGCAATGCCAGCAGCGCTCCTGCTACGGACAATGCCAGCGGCGCGGACGCCTGGGGTACGCCCGCCGGTAGCCATGACGCTGCGGCCAGCACGCATGATGCTGTAGCAAGCGGCGGCGACTGGCTAAACAGCGCGCCAGCCCCGCAAGCGGAACACTTTAGCCTGCTCGATCCTTTTCACAAGACGCTGATCCCGCTGGATAGCTGGGTAACCAGTGGGATCGACTGGATCGTCACGCACTTTCGTCCGCTTTTTCAGGGCATTCGCGTACCGGTGGACTACATCCTTAGCGCCTTCCAGCACTTTCTGTTGGGCATGCCGGCACCCGTGGCCATCGTGCTGTTTGCTCTGATTGCCTGGCAGATTTCCAGCTTTGGCATGGGTCTGGCCACGCTGGTTTCGCTGGTGGCTATTGGCGCTATCGGTGCCTGGTCTCAGGCGATGGTGACGCTGGCGCTGGTACTGACCGCCCTGCTGTTCTGCATGATAATCGGATTACCGCTGGGCATCTGGCTGGCGCGCAGCGATAAGGCGGCGAAATTTATTCGCCCGTTGCTGGATGCGATGCAAACAACGCCCGCCTTTGTCTATCTGGTGCCTATCGTGATGCTGTTTGGCATTGGTAACGTGCCGGGCGTAGTGGTCACCATTATTTTTGCCCTGCCGCCCATTGTACGCCTGACGATCCTGGGCATTAAGCAGGTTCCAGCTGATTTAACCGAGGCCGCCGAATCCTTCGGTGCCAGCCCGCGTCAGATGTTGTTTAAAGTGCAGCTGCCGCTGGCAATGCCAACCATTATGGCGGGCGTTAACCAGACGCTGATGCTGGCCCTGTCGATGGTGGTTATCGCCTCAATGATCGCCGTTGGTGGTCTTGGCCAGATGGTGCTGCGCGGCATTGGCCGCCTGGATATGGGGCTGGCGACCGTCGGCGGCGTAGGCATTGTGATCCTCGCCATCATCCTTGACCGCCTGACGCAGTCCGTTGGCCGCGACAGCCGCAGCCGTGGCTCGCGTCGCTGGTATGCCAGTGGCCCGCTGGGCCTGCTCACTCGTCCTTTTAGCAAATAACACTCTTTTCTGGCGGCGTATCGTCGTCGCCAGCTTCCTCTTAAAAAATAAGGAACGACTATGCGTAAAGCACTGTTAGCCGCCGCCTTCTCCACGCTGGCCTTACCGGCTTTTGCCGCCGATCTGCCGGGAAAAGGCATTACCGTTAAGCCCATTCAAAGCACCATCACAGAAGAAACTTTCCAGACGCTGTTAGTCAGCCGCGCGCTGGAAAAACTGGGCTATACCGTGGAGCAGCCGAGCGAAGTGGATTACAACGTTGGCTATACCTCACTGGCGTCCGGCGATGCGACTTTTACCGCCGTTAACTGGCAGCCGCTGCATGACGATATGTATAAAGCGGCGGGCGGCGACGCGAAATTTTATCGTCAGGGCACCTACGTTCAGGGCGCGGCCCAGGGCTATCTGATCGATAAGAAAACCGCTGAGAAATATCACATTACCCGCCTCGATCAGCTTAAAGATCCGAAACTGGCGAAGCTTTTTGACAGCAATAACGACGGTAAAGCGGATCTCACCGGCTGCACGCCCGGCTGGGGCTGCGAAGCGGTTATCAACCATCAGATCAAAGCCTATGGCCTGAGCAATACGGTGGTACATAACCAGGGGAACTACTCGGCGATGATTGCCGACACCATCACCCGCTTTAAAGAAGGCAAACCGATTCTTTATTACACCTGGACACCTTACTGGGTCAGCGACACGCTGGTACCGGGTCGCGATGTGGTCTGGTTACAGGTACCGTTCTCGGCAATGCCGGGCACCCAGAAAGATATGGATACGAAACTGTCTAACGGCGCTAACTATGGCTTCCCGGTCAACAGCATGCACATTGTGGCCAATAAAGCCTGGGCGGAGAAAAATCCGGCGGCGGCTAAACTGTTTGCCGAGATGAAGCTGCCGCTGGCCGATATCAATGCGCAGAACGCGCGTATGCATCAGGGCCAGTCCAGCGAGGCGGATATTAACGCGCACGTTGACGGCTGGATTAAAGCTCACCAGGCGCAGTTCGACGGCTGGATCAAGGATGCGCTGGCGGTTAAGTAGATGCGGGTTGCCTCGTTTTGCTGATGGATAACCTCATCGCCTGAAGCGCCAGGAAGCACGGCCAGAAAAGTAAAGTACTCCGCGCCATGGATGGCGCGAGCTACACAATCAAGGAAAATGCTTTTTGCATTTTTATCGTCTGGCCAGATTCCTTCTGGCAGGCAAGTTTCCTCTCTGCTACACCAGCACACTATTTTTCTGAACTGATTAGCTTTGTAAATAATTCTGTAAATAAAATAGTTTTTCAGGTTACTATCCAGATATCCTTTTTAAATTTCTGATTATTACCATGAAATCCCCTCAGCCCGGTCTTAGTTCCGCCCTTGTCGCCCTGATGTCTGTCGCCACGGGCCTTGCCGTCGCCAGTAACTACTATGTGCAGCCATTACTGGAAACCATCGCACGTACCTTTGAGCTCTCCATTAATCAGGCAGGCTTTATCGTTACCACCGCTCAGTTGGGTTACGCCGCAGGATTACTGCTGCTGGTGCCGCTTGGCGATATGCTGGAGCGCAAAGCGCTGATTGTCGTGATGAGCCTGCTGGCCGCAGGCGGTATGGTGATTACCGCACTGTCGACGGATATCTCCATGATGCTGCTGGGTACGGCATTAACCGGGCTGTTTTCCGTAGTGGCGCAGCTTCTGGTGCCGCTTGCCGCCACGCTGGCCGCGCCGGAAAAACGCGGCAAGGTGGTCGGTACGGTCATGAGCGGCCTGTTACTGGGGATTTTGCTGGCCCGTACCGTAGCTGGCGCGCTGGCGCAGCTGGGCGGCTGGCGTACCGTTTTCTGGGTCGCCAGCGTATTGATGGTGCTGATGGCGCTGGCGCTGTGGCGCTATCTGCCCCGCTATAAGCAATCGGTACCGCTTAACTATCCTCAGCTGCTACGTTCCATTTTTACGCTCTACTCCACCACGCCGATGCTCAGAACCCGTGCCATCACCGGCTGTCTGGCCTTCGCCAACTTCAGCATCATGTGGACCTCAATGGCGTTTCTGCTGGCTTCGCCGCCTTATGGTTATTCGGAAGGTCAGATTGGCCTGTTGGGCCTGGTCGGCGCGGCCGGTGCGCTGGCAGCACGCCAGGCGGGATCGCTGGCCGACAAAGGCAAAGCACGCCTGACGACTACCGTTGGCCTGCTGATCATGCTGGTTTCGTGGGCCTTTACCGCTGCCGGCACGCATTCGCTACTGGCGCTGATCGTCGGCATTATCCTGTTAGATCTGGCGGTTCAGGGCGTGCATATTACCAACCAAAGCGTGATTTACCGTGCCATGCCGGAAGCCCGTAACCGCCTGACCGCAGGCTATATGACCAGCTATTTTGTTGGCGGCGCGGCCGGTTCGCTGCTGTCTGCTTCGGCTTATCAACACGCTGGCTGGCACGGCGTCTGCGCGGTCGGTGCTTTCATCACCGTACTTAATCTGTTGAACTGGTGGCGCGGATCGCGCTACGAGCTTAACGTGCCTTAACCATTCATCAACAAATTGCAACATTTTCAGCGCGGCTGGCCTGTTAAGCGTTTACACAGTCTGGTATGGTTAGCAGTGTACTTATTCAGAATGGTTATTTTTTCTCATGAAACTATTAAGTTTCTAACTGGATCAGACGCCTTGTTACGAAACGAGCGCTTCGCTATCAGGCGCGCTCGTTAATAAATTGCGAGCGGCACTGCTGCCGGTTGCAGCGATCGCCCGGCGTTATGGCTGGCATAAATTGATGCTCTCCGCGCCCGATCGTTTTGCCTGCCTCAACGGCTGGGCTTTACAGGTAAAAAACCTGAAACGGTATCCCGTTTTGATACCGCATAGCGCCCTGGGTTAAGGAATGACCTGGACATTACGGATGGCAAGCCCGGCATTAACCGGCAGGATTATTCTGACCGCCATTGTTACAATACCAGTTGCAACTTATGAGGTTCCCCCAGATGGAAAGTTCGTTTACCCCCATTGAACAGATGCTGAATTTCCGCGCCAACCGCCAGAAAGATTTTCCTTTACAGGAAATCATGCTGACGCGGCTCTGTATGCATATGCAGAGCAAACTGCTGGAAAACCGCAATAAAATGCTCAAGGCGCAGGGGATTAACGAGACGCTGTTTATGGCGCTGATTACGCTGGATGCGCAGGAAAATCATAGTATTCAGCCTTCCGAACTCAGCGCGGCGCTGGGTTCGTCCCGTACTAATGCGACCCGCATTGCCGACGAGCTGGAAAAGCGTGGCTGGATTGAGCGTCGCGAAAGCGATAACGATCGCCGCTGCCTGCATTTGCATCTTACCGAAAAGGGTAATGAGTTTTTGCGCCAGCTGCTGCCGCCTCAGCACCAGTCGCTGCAGCTGCTCTGGTCTGCCCTTAGCTCTGCTGAAAAGAGCCAGCTGGAAGGTATTACCCGCAAGCTGCTGGGTCGTCTTGACAGAATGGACGAGGAAGAAGCGCTTACCGCCCTTTCTCGCTAAACGCTCAGCTAATAGCATATTGTGCGACGCAACTTCCGCCGCTAATCGCTATTTTAGCCGCAACCTAATTTATGCCAGCGCTAATCCGCTGGCATTTTCAAATCCGTCAACGGCACAGACCAGGCAGGAAACACGTGGAGAAAACCATGAGTGCAGAAGCACAACAAACGCAGCAGTCCACCAATAACAAGAAAAAACGCAAAGGCGCGTTGATCATTCTGGCCGTGGTGTTCGCGGTAATCGGCATCGCCTGGCTGGTTTACTGGTTTATGGTGCTGCGCCATTTTCAGGAAACTGACGACGCCTATGTGGCGGGCAATCAGGTGCAGGTAATGGCCCAGGTTTCCGGCAGCGTAAATAAAGTCTGGTTTGATAATACCGATCGCGTACGCAAAGGCGACGTGCTGGTCACGCTGGACAAGACCGACGCCGAACAGGCCTTTGAAAAAGCGCAGACCGCGCTGGCCACCAGCGTGCGCCAGACGCATCAGCTGATTATCAACGGCAAGCAGTATCAGGCGACTATTGAACTGCAAAAAACGGCCCTGGCGCAGGCGCAGGCTGACCTTAAGCGCCGCGAGCCGTTAGGTGCCGCTAACCTGATTGGCCGGGAAGATTTACAGCATGCGCGTGATGCCGTTGCTACCGCTCAGGCTCAGCTGGACGTTGCGGTGCAGCAGTATAATGCTAATCAGGCCGCTATTTTAAATACCTCGCTGGAAAACCAGCCTGCGGTCAAGCAGAACGCGGCCGAAGTACGCGATGCCTGGCTGGCCTTACAGCGTACCGAAATTGTCAGTCCGGTTGACGGCTTTGTCGCCCAGCGCAGCGTTCAGGTTGGTTCACAGATTGCCACGACCACGCCGCTGCTGGCTGTGGTGCCAGAGAAAAATCTCTGGGTGGACGCCAACTTTAAAGAAACGCAGCTGGCCGACGTTCGCATTGGTCAGCCCGCCACCGTAACCAGCGATATCTATGGCGATGACGTGGTCTACCACGGCAAGGTTGTCGGACTGGATATGGGGACAGGCAGCGCGTTTTCCTTGTTACCTGCGCAAAACGCCACGGGTAACTGGATTAAAGTAGTGCAGCGCTTGCCGGTACGTATCGAACTGAATGCCGATGAGGTTGCCCGTCATCCGCTGCGTATTGGGCTCTCTACTTTGGTTAATATCGATACTACCCATAAAGATGGCAGCGTGCTGGCCACCAGCGTTCGCAGTAAACCGGCCTATGAAAGCAGCGCGCTGGCGCTGGATCTGGCTCCGGTTAACCGGCTGATTGCCGACATTATTCACGCGAACGCAGGCTGAGGCCGTTATGGCACAAAAACCGCTTGAAGGGACGCCGCTGGTCCTGATGACCATTGCGCTGTCGCTGGCAACCTTTATGCAGGTGCTGGATTCCACCATCGCTAACGTCGCCATTCCGACTATTGCCGGTAACCTGGGCGCGTCTAACTCTCAGGGCACCTGGGTAATTACGTCGTTTGGCGTGGCAAACGCGATTTCGATTCCCGTCACCGGCTGGCTGGCTAAGCGCGTCGGCGAGGTAAAATTGTTTCTCTGGGCTACGGCGGCTTTTGCCGTGGCTTCCTGGCTGTGCGGAATGTCCAACAGTCTGGGGATGCTGATTTTCTTCCGCATCATTCAGGGCGTGGTCGCCGGCCCGTTAATTCCGCTGTCGCAAAGCCTGCTGCTTAGCAATTACCCGCCGGCAAAACGCAGTATCGCCCTGTCGCTTTGGGCAATGACGGTGATTGTCGCGCCGATTTGCGGCCCGATCCTGGGCGGCTGGATCAGCGATAACTACCACTGGGGCTGGATTTTCTTTATCAACGTGCCTATCGGTATTGCGGTGGTCATGCTGACGCTGCAAACGCTGCGCAACCGGGAAACGGCAACGGTGATCCGCCCTATCGATTCGGTGGGGCTGGTGCTGCTTATCGTTGGTATCGGCTGCCTGCAGATGATGCTGGACCGGGGTAAAGAGCTGGACTGGTTCAGTTCGCCGGAGATCGTCACTCTGACCATTGTGGCCGTGGTCGCGCTGGCGGTGCTGCTGGTCTGGGAGTTGACGGACGACCATCCGATTATTGACCTGTCGCTGTTTAAGTCGCGCAACTTTACCATTGGCTGTCTGTGCATCAGTCTCGCCTACATGCTCTATTTTGGCTCGATAGTGCTGTTGCCGCAGCTGCTGCAAGAGGTCTACGGCTATACGGCGACCTGGGCCGGGCTGGCTTCCGCGCCGGTGGGCGTACTGCCTGTTATCCTTTCGCCCATTATCGGACGCTTCGCGCATAAGCTGGATATGCGCAAGCTGGTGACGTTCAGCTTTATCATGTATGCCATCTGCTTTTACTGGCGAGCCTATACCTTTGAGCCGGGTATGGATTTTGGCGCATCGGCCTGGCCGCAGTTTATTCAGGGCTTCGCCGTGGCCTGCTTCTTTATGCCGTTAACGACCATCACGCTGTCCGGCCTGCCGCCGGAAAGACTGGCGGCGGCATCCAGCCTGTCGAACTTTACGCGAACGCTGGCGGGTTCAATTGGTACGTCGATCACGACGACGATGTGGACAGATCGGGAAGCCATGCATCACAACCAGCTGACAGAGTCAGTGAATGCTTACAATCATAATTCGCAGGAGATGTACGGCAAACTACAGCAGCTGGGAATGAGCCACGATCAGGCGTCATCATGGATTGCGCAGCAGGTTACCAATCAGGGGCTGATTATTTCCGCTAATGAGATTTTCTGGGCTTCGGCAGGTGTCTTTTTGTTTTTGCTGGTGCTGGTGTGGTTTGCTCGCCCACCGTTTAGTTCAGGTGGCGGCGGGGGCGGCGCTCACTGATTTTACGCATAAAAAAACGGGCCGCGATGGCCCGTTTTTATGGCTTAAGCGTTCTGACGCCACCATTCTGCAAGCAGAATGCCGGTGGCTACGGAAACGTTGAGGCTCTCAACATTACCGGTTCCGCCAATCGAGACGCTAAGATCGCCCTGCTCCAGCGTGCTGTCTGACAGACCTTCGCTTTCCTGCCCCAACACCAGTACCATTTTTGCCGGCAGCTCAACGTTTGAGAGCAGCTGGCCCTGATGGCTGGAGGTGGTCACGATGGTATAGCCCGCACGACGAAACGCATTCAGACCCGCCGCAAAGCTTTCATCGCTGATAGCCTGCACGTGTTCCGCTCCGCCTTCCGCCGTACGGACTGCCGCACCGGATTCCAGCAGTGAGGCATCCTGCACCAGCAAACCTTTCGCACCAAAATGCGCACAGCTGCGCATAATGCCGCCCAGGTTATGCGGGTTGCCGATATCTTCCAGCGCCAGCACGCAGTCTTTCTCACCTGCGGTTGACAGCCATTCACTGACCGGCATGCCGGAGCGCTTTTTGATCAGGAAGCAGACGCCACCATGGTGCTCGGTGCCGGAGGCTTTCTGCAGTTCGGCTTCATCCACGGTGTGGTAAGCCTTGCGGTTAGCCGCCATATACTTCAGTGCTTCACGGAAACGCGGCGTTACGCTCTGGATAAACCAGGCGCGCACGATGCACTCCGGACGGCTCTGGAACAGAGCCTGGCAGGCATTTTCGCCATACACGCGCGTCTCTTCCATACGCTGACGACGGATCTGCTCCGGGTCGATATAGCTTTTACCGCTGATACCGCCGTGATCCGGCTTATCGTCTGCTACTGCATTTGGCGCACGGGAAACGGTACGCCACGGAGAGTCAGAGTGCCCTTCGTCGCGATCGCGCCCGCCACGTGGCTTGCTGTCTGCATTTCGTGCCGGACGGCGCGCGCCATCCTGCTGTGGACGAGGAGCGCCTTTACCGGTACGGGGGTTCCCGCCCTTAGTGCTCTTCTCATCATCGCCGCGGACATACATCACTTTGACCTTGCCGCTCTTACCTTTAAATTCGTCGTTCATTTTTCCTCCACCTGGGCTGAGCGCGAAGCGCGCAGATTACCTGATGTGGCGGCGCTTAGCTATTAACTTCCAACAAAAGCCGCTGACCCGGGAGTGGGCCGTTCAGGCGCGCAGCCAGTTTGCCAGACATTACCTATTATACCCATTGAACAAATCGCGTTGTTCCACATTAACGGGGCCAGCATAATGCTGGCTGATTTACTGAAAATGCAGTAAGTAATCACTTACTACCAGACTGAGGTGAATAATGAATACCGTTTGTGCATCCTGCCAGGCCACCAATCGCGTCCCCGTCGAGCGCGTGTCCGACGGCGCGAAATGCGGCCGCTGCGGCAATGACTTATTCGACGGCCACGTGGTGAATGCCACGG
>Ga0153980_1000337_pt1 | contig 21481 bp, 18 predicted proteins | sample TSGA064MetaG_FD_104722 | JGI IMG/M metagenome (GOLD analysis project Ga0153980, IMG submission 104722) | Attine ant fungus gardens microbial communities from Georgia, USA - TSGA064 MetaG | ecosystem: Host-associated > Fungi > Mycelium > Unclassified | place: USA: Georgia, Magnolia Springs State... | reverse complement strand
TTAACTCCAGATCAAAAGCAGCAAGCGCCGCCCACAGGGGCGGCTGCTTGCGTTTGTTCCACTCTGACAGAGCGGCTCCGGGGACCGGGTGATCACGAGAAATAAGTTTCAGTAATCGCGCATGACCGGTGAGAACCTGAGCGGCCTCAGCGGCGCTTTTCTTTTCGCTCATTACCCATCTGCGCACAATATTCCCGCGGAACTCACCGGACAGAACTGAAAAAGGCGTTGCAGGGCTTACCGGCATTATTCAGACCTCAGCCCTAAGAATTGGACATCGCTGGCACTGACGTAACGCTCATCACCGCCGACTTTGACCCAGACCCAACCAAATTCTTCAGGTTTTTTATCAAGCAACACTGTGCACTCAGCACCCTCAAGCATGACCACAGGAACTAGCTTATCTGAATCATGAAGGAGCACTGATTTACCAGTGGCAGGTGGACTTTTCTGCGACGAGAAGTCACTGGAATTCTCGTTATCTGAGAGGTGACTGCTGGTCACAACAGGTTTCGCATGCGAAATTTGTGGCTCAGGATTTCGGCTAGCCCGACCTTTAAGCTGATCGAGCTCTTTTTTTACAAGAGCACGGGTAAGCGTTTTGCCTGTCGTATGCTTTTCAATGAGACGATCTGCTGCGCCAGCATCCAGGCTGTCAATCTGAATCAGCGTGTAAGCCAGGTCGACATCAGAAACGGATTTGTTTTTCAGCAATGCCTTAATTTTCTCTGGCGCCGATCCGATACGCATATGCTTACTGACAAAAGCAGTCGGTTTACCAAGTGAGCGGGCAATCTCTTCTCCGGTCATATTGAAATCTGTCTTCAGTCTTTCGAAAGCCAGGGCTGTAGCCAGAGGTTTCAGGCCTGACTGCTGAAGGTTTTCGATCAACTGGCCCATGATGCGCTGCTTTTCATCTTTCGGCGGCCGGCCAACGTAGATATCAATAAATTCATCACCACGCTTTTTCATCGAGCGGATACGCGTGGCACCAAACCATACGCGGTAACCGTTCCGATCTTTCGGAAAACAGCGCGGCGGTGTCAGGTTACCGAATTCGCTGAACGACTCAACCATGCCGGAAATGACCTCATCATCAAAGTCGTCTTCTGGACGCACCTGTTCGACTTCATAAATTTCATCTGCTCTGACGCGCACGATCTGACCGTCGGGTTCGAGTCCGGGACGGGCAATTTCTGTCCGTATCTTCGATGCCTCAGGCGTTCCAACCGGAGGTGGCGTATCACGGGCTGCAACACTCGCGGCAACTTCGGGAAGGGTGATTGCTGCCGGACCTGAAGTTTTCAGGGCATTTAATCTTTTCTGGAATTTATTTGCAGCCATCAGTGACCTCCCTGCGTCAGTTCAACAATTTTGTTACTCAACTCCTGATACTGCTGCGCAGGCTTGCTTGATGGAGAATACTCTTTGATAGTCATGCCCAGCTCAATAGCTTCTTTAGCGAGATTTTTAACCCATGATATATAGGCAAGCACTGTTTCCGGACCGTAGTTTTTCTCCTGCAGGATGTCGAACAGACGCTGCAGGTTTTCTGTTTCTACAGCGGTTAGATAGCCTTCCAGGAGAGGCTGATTGTAGTTTTGAACATTTGCCTGAGTAATGTAGGTACCAAGATATTTCAGCTCCGGATTATAGTTTTTACGGATGCGTTGCATGTATGACAGCTGCTTACCGACACCAATACGAGACGACTTCTCCAGAAGAGTTGGAATCAGCAGATAATCGGCGACAAGATGGGAGGCGATCAGCAGGTTGTTATATTCAGGCGCCGAGTCAATAAAAATATAGTCATAGTGCTTACGCAGCTCATTGATGCGCTCTTTAAAGTCGAAGATACAGTCCTGTGGACGATAATTAATTTCGTGCAGTTCGTTAGTCGATCCGATGATGTGCCGCCCGTCCGGAAGCACATGAGGATTGACCTCAGTATCCGGAAAGAATAATTGGTAGGCATTTGCCTCACCTGGCGTGAAGGTATTACCAAGCGGGTCTTTTTCGATGGAAAGGGGGAGCGCATCGGGGAATGTCCTTTCCGTCAGCCCGGAGGTGGTGTCAAAATCGATCATGCAGGTCTGCATTCCCATGGTCTGCAGGTTGTAAGTCAGCTCATTCGTTGACTGAGATTTGACGACGCCGCCTTTCTGATTTCCAACAATAATCACAATTCCTGCTTTTGGTTCCATCGCTACATCCTCAATATTTCGCATGCGAAATTTTTGTGATGGCTCGTCGCTGACTGGAGTGCTCCATAAATAGGAGTGAGAAAGCTCCTTTGAGTCTGGCGTTTCGCCGTAACGTCTGCCGGCTATCCGGTAGACAAAGAGAGTATGCCTGGCCTTCTATAAAGAATCAATATTGATTCCCTATTTAACTGAATTTCGCATGCGAAATATTCTAATCATCGTAGAGGTCCCATGTTTCGCGGTGCCCGTCGCAGAAATCACATCCACACATGCTACTGAATTCAGGTACCTGTGTACTTGAATAACTGCAGTGCTCACAGAAGCTGAGAGAATCAAAATAGCCGAAACAAACAGTACACAGGTAGCCCTCAGAATACTTGCAAATCGTATCGTATCCATCGCACTCACAGCAGCCCGCTGGAGTATTGGAGAGGTGATAGTCTTCAGGTAAAGAGTCATCCTCATCAAGCAAAGAAAAGCGATCTTGAGTATGGTGGCATTTAGGGCAATCGAAAGGCGTGTCATCTTGTTCCAGACGGCCAGGCTGACCGCATTCAGGACAGGATATTGATATATAAGCCTCAATGTGATTGCAGACTTCACATTTCTCACTGAAGAAAGCGATGTCATCATGACGGGTGACAAAGTAGGACTGTTGTAAGCAGATCTTACAGGACTGAAAATTATGGTTTGTAAGTTTCAGACGAGGCTCAATAAAACGAAACTTTGCTGCGGAATAGTAGGTGTTACTCCGTAACAGGGAGGAGTTAATTGTGTTTATTTCCGACCACTGTTCGGTACTGAATACCTTTCGCCATTCATTCGTAATGAGTCGGGAAAGCGCAAACCAGGCATCAGCCTGTTCACTTCTAAGCTCATCAAGAGCTTCCGCAGAGACCGCGCCATGATAAAAATGCACGACCCGATTACGATGTTGCTGCACCAGTTGAAAGAAGGAGCGGGACCGATCATCAAGCTTGATCCCTAGCTCCGATTGCAGAAGTCTGCAGGTTTCCTGAAAATTTATTGAGTTGAAATCCCCTGACGCAAACTGCTCACGGGTAATACTCTGTTCGTCCTTTCGCTTTCTGACGATTAGTCTCCAGTCATGGTTTACTAAAGGAACCTTCATTAAAATTTCGACGCCGTGCCAGAAGTTTACAATCGAAAACTTAGGATCGGACCTCAGGTCAGCCCTGGCTTTATGTAAAAAGGCGAGACCATTTTGCATTAGCTGAGCCGCATCGAGATTTTCTTGATCACGCCAAACATGAATCTGCTTCATAAAAACTCTCGGAGTAAAATGACCGGAATGAAAGCTTACATCTTTGAAAACGGAGGGTGTATGACCCAATTACTTCATAAGGATGGGCTCATCAACGTATGCATCGGCAAGTAAACCGTCTAAGATCTGTGCATCTATACACCGCGTGAACATCAGAACCACATTAGCCAGATCCTGAACCGTCCGATAATCAATTGAAAGTATCTCACCCTGATTATCACGTCCGTTACGATGCACAATGTGATGCCGCTGCTTAACCGCTGCGCCGATCAGGCCAACAGTCTCTGATGGAAAATCCGTAAGTAATGTTTTCCTGAAAATATCTTTAGCAGCATCCATTTTATGCAGCGACAGACTGTCCAGGGCGTCTTTTATGTCTGCATCGATGAGTGAGAGCTTTGTATAAATCTCAGCAAGCGAAAACTTCATTTTCTTAAAAGGTTCATAACTGGCGACGAACCGCATCTTGACTGCTGGCCTGATAAAAATTTCACGCTGCAGGATATCTCCTAGGTAAGCTTCCATAGCAGTGATGATGCTTGAATAACACATACGCTGCAGTGAGAGGTTGCAGGGCTGCGTGCCAGACAGACGCATGATTTCCTCCAGGGACTGCCGGCTGAAGGTGTGCGGCTCCGTCTCCTGACGCTGTATTTCATCCAGGTCGCGGAAGTCATCCTCATAGCCACTCTGGATAAGTGGCGCAATATTGAGTTCGCAGATCACATCATCGGGACAGCATGACAACAGAGCTACCTGACAGTAACTGCTGTCATTGCAGGGAAAGTTGAACAGGCCAGTGTGCGAGTACTCTGTATACAGAGGAATATCACTCAGCATGGCATTGACCAGAGGAGCGGTGCTGAGTTCGCGCCAGTAAGGCATTCCGGAAAAATCATTCAGGGGGCAGAAGCCTTTACTCAGCGATATCACTTCAGGCATGGCATCAAGCCAGTCCTGCAGTGAGGTATTTTTCACGGCGTCAAGGAACTGGCGGTAAGCATCACCCCTGACAGATAAACTGCCAGTTTCAGCAGGACGACGTTCGTCCTCATAGTGCAAAATCCACTCAACGGCTTCAATAATACTGCGCAGATTTTCATTAAAGTGCCATTCACAGGACTGGAGATCGTAACCGGCCAGCATCATGCGCCGCCGGATTGAAGCAGCTGATGCACGATAACCGATAAAAGCCTCATCAGGCAGCTTGCCGCTTTGATCCCTTTCACAGTTTTCCCTGACCCTGTCGCTTCGCTTAAAGAACCAAGTATTGTGGTGGTTCTGAAAATCTTCGACGCTGAGTCCGTCGATCTCAATGCCTGTCCAGGTAGACATAATGTTATTCCTTTATAAGGGCGGCGTGAGACCGCGCAGCAGCCGCAGGGACATTTCGGTGTCCAGGCTGAACCGAACCTGTTGGCCGGCGGCCACGTCGAGCGCGAACACTTTGGTATAGACTTCCGTAGACTCAAACTTCTCGTGACCGAGCAGTGACTGCAGCACCTTCGGCGGCACGTGGTGATAAAGCATGTGCATGGCGAAACTGTGCCGGAACGTATGAGGGGAGATTTCGATACTTAACCGCACTCCGGCGCGCGAGGCAGCGTCCGTGGCGCGGTTAACCCAGTTACGCACCGTACGATCGGAGACCGTCCATATTGGCAGGGCGCGACGCTCGCCAGTATCGCTGTCGGTTTCAAACTCCTCTCTGACGCTCGCGAACAGACGCCGTATTTCATCAACGTAGGTCGGATCCGAAAGCGGCACTACACGATTGGGGCTTGTGCCCTTCTTCGGACGGCCGCTACCGGCACGCCGCTGCTTGGCGGTGCGGATCACCACGTGCGGAATGGCGTCGTTTAAACGGAAGTCGCGCCGGCGGAGGGCCAGCGCTTCGTTGAGACGGGCACCGGTGTTCCACAGGGTGTTAATGAACGCGTGCTGAGTCCAGTCAGCGATATGGTGCAGAAGACCCGCCACCTCGGGTGCCAGCAGGTAGCGGGGCAGTTCGGTATAAGCTGAAGCCATCGCGCGCAGCGCCAGCGCGCGGCCGTAGTCGGGCTGCGGGGACTGCGTGGCGGACAGGCCGTGTGAGACCGGTAACGACATTTACACACTTTCTCCTCTGACAGCGCTGTGTGAATTCTGGCGGGATTTACCCTGACGCATCCTCAGATTTCACACAGCGACGCCTGCTCTTATTAGGCCTATTTTTACCCATTGAGCGGATGAGAGCCATCGTAATAATCCGCGGAGCGGGGTGCACTAAATTTCCGAATTTAGTCTATATACCATATAACGGAACAAGAAAGCAGAAGCAGCGTGCAGAAAAGGGATCCCAACAGGATCCTTTTTTACCTGGATAGCGGGGACAGAGTGGTTAACGGACACCATATGTTGGGGTTCTGGCGATAATGCGCAGGGTGACGCCGCCTTTCCGGAAAATACAGAAACCGGAAAGGCGGTACCGGGCGGGAGAAAGAGCATATGATGAAGATAAGACGGTCATCGGTTACAATGTTTTAATGGCCCAACAGGACAATCCTATGAATGACAACCCCGTCTTGAGCTCACTCCGGATAAAGAAATTGTTCGGTAAGCATGACCTCAGTATCGATTTCAAAAAACTCACCGTTATTGTCGGTAAAAATGGTGTGGGGAAAACCACGCTCCTCAAAATCATTCATGCATTGATAACTGAACGGGATGAGCCGAACTACCGTGATATCTGTGAAAGTATTGCGCTTAATTTCAACGACGGAAACGCTATCTGTTACGGAATCATCAGCGATGAACTCATAAAATCTCCCACCTATTTTGAATTACCTGATTCGCTTACCGTTAATGATAAAGTCAGCCTGAGAGATATGGTATCCACTATTAAACAGCTTGAAAACGCCACGGAAGACGACAAAATAGAGGTTGCGAAAAACATTCTTGCCAAGATATTGAAAACAGATGTTTTTATAAACGCATCCAGCAAAGTTTACATGGATAAGTTTAAAAAAAATCAGGATCAGGTTTTTAAGAACAGCTGGCACACAACAAAAATTAAAAATGAAACAAACATCAGATATATTTCCACCGTCAATATTTCCGCTAATGCCGGAAACAAGATGGATCTGGGGAACAGCATAGAAAGGAATATTCTGGACCTCGCCATCCATGAAGAATTGCGCCTTTTACTGAAAAATGGTTCTGATGGAGTAGTCGCCGCGTTTAAAACACAGCTGGATATTTTTTTGCAAGAGTCCGGAAAAAAAATCAAGCGTGACCATGGTGAATGGAAATTTATTACGGATACCGGGCATAGTCTGCGACTAGAACAGCTTTCCTCCGGAGAGCGTCAGCTGGTCTATATTCTGGCCACTGCAGCAAACACGTGCGGTAAACCCACGCTATTTCTTATGGACGAGCCGGAGGTATCCCTGCACCTCAGCTGGCAGGAGAAAATTATTGATGCCATCATGAATATCCATCCCCAGATACAGATTATTGCCGTGACGCACAGCCCGGGTATCATCATGAACGGTCACATGGATGCATATGTAGAGATGAAGGACATTATGCAGGTGAGCGGGAATGTCTGACTTAACCGATTTTATGAGTCGCGCCGAATATATAAGAATATATACGGGAATGGAGTCTTCCGGTCCACAGAAAGGCATAATTCATATTGAAGATGCAACGGACCGGTTATTCTGGACAAAAGTCGTCAATACTGTCTGTCCGGGACGCTATGAAATTAAACCTTTTTCCCAGCCGGGTTCCGAAGGTAAACGAAAGCTTGAGCAACAATATCAGCACCTTAATAAAGATTACCTGATTGCTGTAGACAGTGACTATGATTATTTATGCCCTGACAAAAATGACTACGCTGCCGAACTGAACGCTAATCCGTTCGTCCTGCATACGTTCTGCTATTCCAGAGAGAGTTTCATTCATACCCCGGAAGCCATTGAAAGTTTAACTGACTGCATTTATCTGCATGAGAAGACCCACAGTCATATACAGGAAGCCTTACGACGATTTTCGATTACCGTTTATGACGCGCTGCTTGTTTTCTCATGGCTTCATAATCATGAGCCACAGCGATATAATGAATCAGACTTCAACCAGTGTTTAAAGTTACCCGCCGGCGTCTTTATTCTTAACGATAGTCTTGATGTCAATGAAGCCGCTTTTGAAGTCCTCAGCCAGACTGTGCAGCGCTATACTGATGTTCACGCAGCGTTGATAAGCGATCGTGAAAGCTTTGCACATCATAGTGATGCCTTGAGATCACGGGGAGTGACTCCTGAAAGCGCTCTGCTTTTCATCAATGGCCACCATCTTCTGGACGGCATTTTCCGTCCTGTTTATGAGAGGTTTATCAGGAAAAGCAAAAGAAAAGATAACGAATGGGTGGATAATCATTATCCAGTCGGTGAAAACCGGTCCCGTAAAAATCAGGTCCGCAGCCATTATGAAGAGAACTGTCGAGCAAATCAGCTTATAAGCCGCTGTGAATCTTATACTTCGTCACCGTTCTGGCAGAGAATAACGCAAAAACTTACCGGGGCAGAACGTACCACTTAAGACAGAGCACCCAAATGTAATTTCATTTATAGTATCCGCGGTCAGTCTGCGGATACCCCTCTCTTATCAGCGCTCCTGATGCCTCTTAAAAGCGATGCTCTTCTCTGCTTGAATACCTACTTCCGGAAAGTACGGAAATCGGAAAGAGGTAAAGACCGGAGTACAGATACCCGCCGGCGCGACAGAACAGTGAAGGAGTTTCTGGTATCTCGCTAAGTACCTGCGACTGTTTAATCATTTCTGCGTATCAGTATGGTTATGAAGTCATGGTTCAGTACAAACTAAAACAACATCTCATCTGTATCTACTGCGTCAAAAGTTAAGAAAGAAAATATCAGTCATACTGACTCAGTACTTGCTAAAGTTTATTTTATTTTACCGTATCAGTACTTTTAAGAAGTCCAGTTTCACTACAAACTAAAATAACCTAAGAGCAGGTATACACTAAGCAAAACGGTTTATGAAAAACCGCGCTCATTACTATTAACCGCGCAAGAAACTTTTAAAGAAAATAGCAAAAAATAATCCTTGACTATTGACTTTACTTTTATTTTGCGGTAAGATAACTACATATTCAAGAAAGGATGCGAAGCAGCATCCGGGACATTTGTCGGGTCCTCTGAGAATAAAAAGAATAACAACGTCAGAGAATCCGAATGGTGTGATCATGCCAGGCTCTGACGACCGTCGGGGCCTTTTTTATGCCCGATTCAAATAAAATGGATTTGTGAGTAAAGAGGTGCAACGCCTCAGGAAAGGTCTGCCTGTAAGGCAGTAAATCAAATGACGTACTTATTTGTGAGTAAGGAAAGAAGGATTATCTGACCGTCTTTTTCTGACAAACAAAGGATATATATGAAAAGTTTTATTTTTAATCGAGAAGTTCCAAACAGGCTCAACTTACAGAGAGGTATTCCCTATGAGCACAATGTCTTTAATCGTTGTAAATATCAATGTCCATTCCAACAACAACAGCAGCAACAGTGCTGCGCCTCAGGGTCCCGATCGCCCCCCGGCTGACGGCAGCGGTAAGCATGCCAGCCTGATCGACTGGTTCTGGGGCACAGCGCTTGCGTACTGGTCTGATCCGTATATGGCGACGGTCAGGACGTATATGGTTGATTTGCTGGTGAAGTGGGGGGAAAAACCGGAGCTGGCACCTGCGACCGCAATCCTGATCAGCAGTGCAGTTCTGTGCGCAGCACCGGTATTATTACGCTGGGTAGTACGTAAGTTCTTCAGTTAAGAACTGATTACAGTATCAGGGTGGTGAGAGACCCTGATACTGTTTATATTAACAGAATGCTGGTTATATATCAATCACGTGGTATATAGGCGGATATCCGTTAATGCAGCCCGCTTGTTATACTGATGATAAAAGTATGTCCGCAACATAACTGATAAACCGGTAAACCTGCCGTTTAATGCGTGTTCTCTTTATAGACTTGAGACGCCTGCTGATTTTTTTTCAGAAGTGAGCTCAGTTCTGCTGACATCATAAGCCTTTAAATTATTCATGAATTTACTGAGACTGTCCTCATAACGCTGTCTGAGGTGCGCCAAATACCCCTCCTGACCGTTGTGTATGTCGAGTTCACTCCTGAGTTTTTCACTGCGGGTAAAATCCCTGAAATACCTTCTTACCGTCTCTCCCTTAATTTCCTGTTCGTGGCAGTAAAGTCTGAAAAGATAGTTGTCATACGGACAGTATGGATGAAAAGCCTCTTTCTGTAATACGGAGAGCATTTCTTCTTTAACGGGGATCCACGGCTCGTTCTCCAGACGTCGGGTTTCACAGGAATGAATTTTAGCTAAATAATCATTTGCCGTTTGAGTTGCATCCAGAGCTCTCTGAATGTACTTAACAACGTCACCGCTCATCTGCCACGTATTCGGGAGTGAACGCATGGCATCAAGAGCGGCTTTACGCATGGGGTTTTTGAAAATAAGAATAACCATTATTAACGGTGAGCTGAACTCCACAGAAGGCACAGTAAAAGACCGCGTGTCGGGCCCAGTCTGGTTGTGCAGTTCTGAAGTATAATCAGATTGCTTTTTTAAAATCTGCCTCTGTATTTTTTCGTCCCAGTCATCCCGCTTAAATAATTCATTAGGCGTAAAAGGAAACAGGAATATAGCGTGCTCAAAAAAATCATACTTGTGTAAAAGCTGCTGATAAAGAGGGTAAGCTGACTCCACGGCTCTTTCGTCCACCACGTTCAGCGCGTTAACGGCTATCAGCAGCAGAACGTCGTTGCGAATGGTGGAACGGACCGGCGAGGTATAATTTTTCTGTGTTGATAAACTTTCTTCTTTTTCAAAAACACAGTCCTGACTGACAAATCTGAGCAGGTGATACAGGGTCCTCATATAGCGACTGATAATTTCGTGGCCGGTCAGGAACGAAAAGCAGGCTTCCGGCGTCGGCTCATGAATATTTTTATCAAAGAAGTCATAAATATCTTTTTGCCCACTCCTGGACACTCCAATCTCCTTGTATTCCTTTTCAGTTAAAGGTCTCGTATCCAGGTAATCACAGAGCTGACGGTGATACTGATCGTGCTGGGCCAGCAGCATGGCGTAACGGTTTTCAAAGGCAGTACGCCTGTTTGTCCGCTGCGTTTCCTCAAGGGTCTGCTTTCCTAACTGCTTGGAAGCATCCATCGACTCGCGCGCTATCTCCGCGCTTTCTGCCGCCTTCTTTGCCGCCTTCCAGGTTGCTACTGCTGCCCCCACTGTCGCCACGGCCACAACAAAGGTAACCAGTGATGCTGCTTTATCAACGATCACTACAGCCAGGTTAATTACGATCCAGAGAAATAAGGCAGCGCAGATAGTTAAAAAAAAACCTTTTGATACTATTTTTTGGTTTTGATTATTCATCATCCGTTCCTTCAAAACATTATTTTAAAACTCATCATCCTCAAACCATTCCTGCGGACCGCTGGCCAGACGATAGCTTTTCCTGACGTTATCGGTGGTATTTTCTTTGTAGAATGGCTCTGCAAAATGATCTTCATAAACTTTAATCAGACTTTTATTTTTGGTCGCATGGAATCTCTTCCTGACGTCATGCGCTTCCAGTACATGTATTGTATAGCGCTTCCTCACCGCATTATTCTCTCTGAATCTATTAAACGAATGCTGGCTTTCTTCGCCCAGCTTCCCTGTGGTCCAGAATTCCACATGTATCTCTGCTTCAGGCTTATCCTTTCTTGCGTAATCAAAAAACACAGGGACCTGATCCGCTATCCAGTGTTTGACGTCTGCGTGCCTGACCTCTGAATAGGGTTTGTATCCTTTGCATTCAATAAACCTGACTTCCTGATATCCCTTACTGATGAATACATCGCTCTCTGCTTTTTTCCCTTCAGCAGAACGAATGACTTTTCCTACCTCAACATTACCCTCATGTTTCATCACTTCCGCAACAAGATATTCGAAGAGCGCCCCCTGCAACTGCGCCGCGGCACCTTTGACATTCGTCAGCGCAGCCATAAGCGAATCTATTTTCTCCAGATTTGCGCTGGCGTGCGTAAAGTAATAGGACAGAAAGTCGTTCAGCTCGCGCAGTGATTTTGCAAACGCTTCCCCGAATAGATTTTCAGGTGTCGCCGGGATAATGCCTTCCTTCTTCAGGGCCTGAAACGCATCTTTATCAAACTGACTAGCAGCCAGCATAAAAAGGCTTCTGCCGACGTTTTTCATGCTCCGAAGAGACTTACATTTAGCGATAAAGGGCTGTACCTGCGTCAGGGTGAGCTGAGTCCCCAGCAGAACGTCACAGGCAAAGAATCCGGGTTTGTTCGCGTTCCCCCCCTGCGTCACAAGGGGAGACAGATAGCTGGGTCCTGTGAAATCGAAAAGATAGTTTGATACAGCCGGTGGCTTCCCTTCGTCATCCAGCCTCGTTCTGGCCAGGTTATAGCTGATCAGATTCAGGTTCTGACTCCACTGAACCAGCGTTGAAATAAAAATACTCTCTGTCACCAGACGCGCGTGTACCTGTCTCGATACGGAGTCGTAACGCCTTTCATCGTTTTCTCTGAGCGCTATGCATTCTCCGATTTCAGGAAGAAAAATTTCAGTGCACAAGCCGATTTTCACCAGCGTCTGCCACACCACGCTGAACGGAATTTTCTTCTTCATGGCCACAGGAGAGCCACTTGCGGCACCAAAATCCCGCTCAGGGATGATACCGCCTCTGGCCAGAAGAGCACTCAGTGCCAGACCCAGCGCTGATCCACTCTCTATCAGCTTGTCGGTCAGAGCATGCCAGAACGCATCGCTGCCGTAGGTCTCGCGGAGGTACACAAATTGCTCCCGCCTGGGGAATACGTTCTTGATGCTGCTTATCTCACCGGCCAGAACCGCCCGTGAGATGACCTTACGCGCATTTTCCGCAGAGATGTTTTTGCTCTGCATCAGCAGGTCCGCCAGCGTTGAGCTGAGGCAGGGACCTTCGCACTTTAAAAGGGTGGTGAGTGTCATAGTCTTTTTGTCACACTGCGCTATTAATAATTACAAACATAACATGGCGAGCCGTCTTTAAAAAAACGAAAGAAGTATATTTGTTTAATATCATTACCTTATAACTGAAATTTAATGTCGTAGTGATTAATTTGTCGCTATTCTTTTTTTTTGGTTTTTAATACTGATAAAAAATGATTCCTAATAAATTTTTCCAGATGTGGAAAATATGAAAATAGCAATTGCAGGTGTAATCAAAATGAATCAATGTGAGAACATATTAACTTCATCGTACTCAATATGAGGCATTACTATGCAAAAGCTCCAGGCGCGTAATATCCCGGACGATCTGTATGAGCGGGTAGCCGCCGAGGCTGCACGCAACGATCGTTCGCTTGAAGGAGAGGTTCGTCATACCCTCACAATTGCATATCCGGCCGAGAGAAGCGGTGAACTTTCTCTGCGCCAGCAGTGGCAACGCGAAACGGCCCGCCGTCTGCACCAGCTTACAGCGCAGCTGCAGGCCGATGATTTTTGGCAGTTCCGCGGACCGGGTACAGTAGTCCAGCTGGCCCGAAGCACAGGTGAGAGTTCGCCGGCGCGCTTTTTCGACTGGATGGACGGTCACGAGCCGCTTCCCTATGAAGCAGCCAGGCGCATCGCAGACTTTACTGGCTGTGGCCATGACTGGTTGCTGGAAGGGCGGACTGATCCGTTTCCGGCCGCCGACATCGGTAACCCGGCTGACTACGAGCACTTTTTCTGTCCGGAAATCCGCGGGGACTGGCGGTTTCATTTGATCCGTTTCGGTGACGGCCAGCTGTTCTGCGTCCGTAATGACCGCAGCACATCCACATGGGCCGCCGGTTACATGGGCGGGCGATTCTACCTGCAGGACGGTATGGGTAGTGGCGGTATGGGCAACCTGAAGCGGTTTTTGCAGTTTATCAAGGCTCATGGTATTCATCTTAAGGCTGACAGTTACGATCGCACCGAGAAGAGCGACCATACAGGCCTGCATCATCCCTGCTATTTCACTCGCAATTCGTCGCGGACGCTGACCGACTGGCTGCCGCAGATCCTTAAGGGCGACCTGCCTGACCGCTGGGCGACAGACGCTGCGGAGTTGAGATATATGCTCGAAGAGATTAGGAACGAGCAGGAAGGGCGTACTTCGTGATAAATCCGTTGCGGCACCCTTCATAGGGTGCATTGACGTTACTAATCCCCTTTCGGTTCTTTTTGATAGACCGGATCGGTTCCGCGCGGGTACTGGAGGGCCAGATTGCGGTAATACTGCAGCCGTTCCCTGAAATATTCGCGCAGATCCTCCGGCTGCTGCCTTTCAGCTTCGGCCGGGATAACAGGCAGATTAAGGCGCTCTTTATACGCCACGCCTGAAGCGGCCAGATCCACGTTGACCTTTGCGCGTTCTTCCGGGCTTCGTGCGGCTAGATTGTGTGACATGCTAAATCCTCCTGACGTCAGTATACCCCGCTATCCTTACAGCAGGAGGTGTCTATGTGCGGACGATTTGCGCAGTACAGCAGCCGTGATGAGTATTTTGACTCACTCGGTCTGAAACCGGACGAAATTACGTTCGACCCGGAACCCATTGGCCGTTTCAACGTGGCGCCCGGCACAAAGGTGCTGCTTCTCAGCGAGCGTGATAATGCGCTGCACCTCGATCCTGTGTTCTGGGGCTACGGCCCGGAGTGGTGGGATAAGCAGCCGCTCATTAACGCACGTGGCGAAACGGCGGCGAGCGGTCGGATGTTCAAGCCGTTGTGGAATCATGGTCGCGCCATCGTACCGGCCGACGGCTGGTTTGAATGGCAGAAAGAGGGCGGTAAAAAGCAGCCGTTTTACATCTACCACAGGAAAAAGCAGCCTCTGTTTTTTGCCGCGATCGGTAAGCAGCCATACGGGCAGGACCACGGCAAAGAGGGGTTTGTAATTGTTACCTCATCAAGCAACCAGGGCATGGTCGACATCCACGATCGCCGGCCGTTAGTGATCACTGCTGACGCCGTACGCGAATGGCTGAGTGCTGATACATCACCTGAGCGGGCAGAGGAAATTGCTCATGATGCAGCCATTCCGGAGAAAGAATTTACATGGCATCCGGTAAGTAAGGCCGTGGGAAACATACACAATCAGGGAAAAGAACTGATTCAGCAACTTCATGAGGCAACCGACTGAAAGAAGGCTGCTTGCAAAAGTGGACAAAAAAATCCCCGCCAGAGCGGGGACATAAACAGGACAGGGTGGAAAGTCTCTCGCATCGCGTGCGTGCTGTGTGTAGCCTTCGTGGAAAATACGAAGCGCATACCAGATTAGTCAGCAGTTAGATTACCGGCAAATGGATAACGAAAAATTTGTTGGTCATCGCAATGGGTTCTGGCCCTCAGCCCCCTTAATGTCGCGCAGGAGGCGGCCCTTCGAGAGTTATAAGTAAGCGCTGCTCACCGGCGTCCACTTTCAGGACATTACTTTCATGAGCGTTCAGGTTTTCCACAATGATAATACTTAGCGCAGCCATGAGCTCTGCGGGTGAACTGCACCCCAAAAGTTGGACACCCGACTGATTAAGGTGCAGCTCAGTGAGCAATCCAAAGTTTTCCCTCGAATTACGGCTCGCCGTCGTCACGCATTATCTTAACAGCAGCGATGGCTATCGTGAGACAGCCACCCGTTTTGGTGTAGGTCGGACTGCGGTTCGCCGCTGGATTTCCGCATGGCAGCAACACGGGATTGACGGGTTGACCTGGAAAACTGCTGATTACACACCTGAATTCCGGCTGAAGGTTGTCCGCGCCGTCATCGATGATAAACTTTCGCTCCGCGATGCCACCGCTAAATTTAACCTTTCTGGTGAGAGTACCGTTTACCAGTGGGTTAAGCGTTTTCAGGCATCCGGGGCCGGTGCGCTCTCCGGCATAAAAAACGGAAGACCGAAAAAGCCGGAACCCATGCATAAGGACCTCAACTCCCCGTCAGCACCACGCGATAATTCCCCTTATGCTCAGGCCGAACTGCGCTACCTTCGCGCCGAAGTCGCCTGGCTTAAAAGAGCCGAAGGGCTCGATGGCACTAAGTTTCAGCGCCGGAAAGTCCTTATTATTCAGGAACTGCGCAGGGAGCACGGGCTGAATGACCTGCTGAGGGCAGCTGGCATGGCGAGAAGCACCTTCTACCATAATCTCAGCGCTCTCAGGAAAACTGATAAGCACCAGACGCTGAAAGAACGAATCCTGGATATTTATCACCACCATAAGGGTCGGTACGGTTATCGCCGTATTACGCTGGCGATCCGGCGCGGTGGTTGCCCCATTAATCACAAGACGGTTCAGCGCCTGATGGGCGAGCTATCCCTCCGCGCCGTTATCCGCGTCAGAAAATACCGCTCATGGAAAGGTCAGGTGGGGAAAATAGCCCCCAACCGCCTGCAACGCGACTTCACGGCCAGCAGCGCCAACGAAAAATGGGTGAGTGACGTGACGGAGTTCGCGGTTAACGGCGAAAAGCTATACCTCTCCCCGGTGATTGACGCCTTCAACAGCGAGGTTATCGCATACAGCCTGTCGGAAAGGCCCGTGATGGCGCTGGTTGATACGATGCTGGATAAAGCATTTACGCGGCTGATGCCGGGGGATACGCCCGTGCTACGCACTGATCAAGGCTGGCAGTACCAGATGACAGCTTATCAGGAAAGGCTCCGGGCAGCAGGCGTGGTGCAAAGCATGTCGAGAAAGGGCAACTGCCATGATAACGCAATGGCTGAAAGTTTTTTCGGCACGCTCAAATCTGAATGCTTCTATCTGAAGGAATTTAACAGCATTCCTGCGCTGAGAGAGGCCATTAACGCCTATATTCACTACTACAATCATGAGCGAATCAGCCTGCGGCTGAACGGCCTCAGCCCCGTTGAGTTCAGACTACTGCACTTGAAAGCAGCATGACAAAGGAGCGCGATACCCGCCATAAAAGCTTGTCGAATGTTTCAAGGCGTGAAGCGGACATAGGATCCCCGGAATAGTTTGGTAACAGTGCTGTTCATTCACCCGTTCTGTGCTGATGCTTTCTTTGGCAGCATACTTTATGCTGGTCACACTCATTTTGCAGGATATGACCATGATAACCGTAGAGAAGTCAGATCCATTTTCTTCAGAATCCCATCGCTTAATCGAAATGCTGTCAGAAGAACTTGCCGCTATTACGGGTGATAACGGCAAAAGCAATTTCACCATTGAAGGAATGTATGATGATAAAGCCTTATGGGTATTGGCCAAGAATATTTATGGCAAAGCAATAGGATGCGGAGCTATTAGACCGTTAACGCAAAATACAGCAGAGCTTAAAAGAATGTTCTCAGACCGAAGTGTGCCAGGGATTGGGAGAGCGTTACTCTCTTTTCTGGAAAAATCTGCAAAAGATATGGGATATAGCGAACTCAGACTGGAAACCCGGCACATAAACCATCGGGCAGTAAATTTCTACGAGAAAAACGGATATATCCGCATTAAGAATTACGGCCCCTACATAGGTAGAACAGAAGCCGTCTGTTTCTCAAAAGCATTGCACTTGTATTAATCGGGCATGCCGATTTCTGGAACTGAGCTGCCTGTCAGATTAGGTATAGCTCTAAGCAGTAGCTGTGTTAGTTCAACTTGCGACTAATACATGCTAGAACAACAGCCAATAAGGTTCTGTTGAAGCCCTCCGACCAATCTATATCAAGTTGGCCAGAGGGCACTACAACTCCGATGATCCAGTGTCCAACATTACGGGGTCAGTTCACGGGAGAGGCTTTAACATCCTCTGCAAGTATCTCAATCTCATCAACTAACTGTGTTACCGTCCCATCTCTCATCTGCCTGACTTCCCCTATCCATAGTGAGTGCTACGAGCTTACGTGTTTTTTCATAAGTAACACACATCCTGCAAATGCAAAGGCCGGCGAGCAGTGCGCAGCCTGCCCCTGAATGACGCGTCAGCGGCATGGAGGCGCCCTAAATAGCTAAGGACGGTTCAGGAGCCAACTGGCGCCGTCAGCCCGGCGTAGCCGGTTACAGGCTCAATGGTGGCGAAAGCCCAACCCCTCCCTGACAGACGCCGTTTAAGCAGCGGCCATTCAGGCGCGCATAAGTCTGATGGTCGTAGACGAAAGATAGTTACCGCGGGCCTCAGAGTGACAGCGACGTCAGGGGTAGTTACATCATCCATCTATAAAGCGACTCTGTTCCGGCCCTCTGGGCCGGGGCGGCGGCGCTTTTCAGGGTGGGTTTCGCTTGGTTCTGAGATAAGCACGATTTTAATGGTTTTGGGTTTACTACAGATGGATGTGGTCATGCTGTAACCGCTGTTTTTTTGCCCGCAATTTGCGGGAGCTACCTTCAGGCGCGTAGCGACTGCAGCGAACCGGCGCGAACGTCAGTTCGCTGCAAGGGCGGGCATTAACTTGTCCACATGGCGAAGCCGTATAGGTTTTATTTTTAAAGGTAAGTAATAACAGATCTTTAAAAGAAGGTAGATCGGGTTTTTAAAAGGATCATCGCGGTTTGTAAAAAGTCCGGATAGCAGTTAACCGGCTATTCGGTCAGGAGATTATTTTAATACCCTCTCGCGGTTTATGTGGATAACTCAAAAACGCACCAGTGCGTGACCTCAACGTCGCTGCACCGGTGAATTTATGGGCTGGGTTTGACCTGGACTTATGGAGGATGTCAGCGAAAAGTGGATGATATTTATACGGAATGGGAATAACAGGCGAGCGTGGGCCTCCGGCGCAAACCGGATAGCTGAAAGAGAGGGTGTGAAGATAAAAAGCGGCCTTTCTGGCCGGTTTGCGGACACGGGAAAGCCGGCGCCAAAGCGCCAGTCAGTGAAACCGAATGATGTCAGAAACGCGTCAGGTGGTAACCAGCTGGTCGTCGTCAAGCCGCGCATAGTGGCCACGCGACATCTTCATACGCTCCGTCACGCGGCGCTCGATTTCCGCTCTCACCGCGTCCAGGCCGCCAAAGAAGCGACCGTTAACGATATCTTTATTCAGCTGAGTGCGGACCAGCTGCTCAATGTCTTTACGGGTGCGCGGTGCGTCTTTACGCGCACGATGACGTTTCATACCGTGTTCGCGGCGCGACTTCTGGTACTCGCGGAAGCGTTCGCGCACGAATGCCCAGGCGGCGTTAATGAGTTCACCGGCGTCTGCGCGCGGTAACCCCTTCTTCTCACGCTGGCGGTTTTCCCACTCAATACGGCTACGGCGCGCTGCTGCAACGGCTTCCTCCGACACGTCCAGCACTTGCCACATCAGCGGTGTGAAGGTGATATCAGTCGGAATGTTGCAGCCGATCTCTTTATCATACTCGGTGTTGTAGGTGATGAGCTTCAGCTGCTCAAGCGTATGGCAGGCACCCGTGAATCGGGTGATCGAGAGACGTTTTTTCTCCGTGGCCAGTCCGCAGCGGATGCTCATAGTCGTGAGCGAGGCGCCCACGCGGTTGGCCAGCGGATTCAGGTACCAGCACATTGCCTGAAGTGTTGCTTCCAGCGCGCGCATGCGGAGCTTTGGTGGCCGGCGTTTGCGTTCGCCACGGGCGATCGACATCGCAACCAGCATCTGGAATTCTACGCGTTGCGTAAAGCCCACCGCCTTCTCACGAATTTTTTCGCAGAACGGCAGCGTTTTCTTTCCTTTCTCCGGAATAAATTCAGGATTAGGATTCTTTACCTGCCGGTAAAATGAAGTGTTTTCAGATACCTGTTCAGTCACGCCTTCCTGCGCTTATGTTGCACAGAAGGAGTACGCACAGAAGGTATTGCAGTTTTCCGGGCATAAAACTATACTCCCCGCATAGAGCAACAGCTTCTATGCAGATTCAGTGAGCCCCGTTAATCTTCCTCAGTCGCCAAACTCAGAGATTATCGGGGTTTTCTTTTTTCTGGCCTTCAGTAATCTGTCAGTACCAGTCTCCTGCCACCTTGCGGCGTGGCCCGCCAGAATTCTTTACGGTTTGCAATCTATCACTTCAACAGACATACGACAAGAAAGTAATGCCATTACTTATTGCTAGCTTCAAATGCCTGTTCTAAAAGACGTTCAATATACTCAGCCTGAGTCATGCCTTGTTTGTCACACTCGACCAAAAGCCGGTCTTTTATTGGATTGCGCACAAAAATCTTAACTTCTTTATGAGTCAGTTTTTTTCTGGCCACAGCTGCCTGCTGCTTTTCAGAAGCACTTAACGGATTACCTTTGCGATATGGGCGCTTAGATCCTGCTGAGGAAGTGACTGCGTTAGCTGACTGCGACATCTCTGCCTCCTCCACTAAATTCAGAGCGAATTTTGCAGAGAATACTACATAACTCATAAATCAGCGACTTAACTTTAAGCAGGAGTGTGATCAGCGTTGGCGCGCGGACCGCACTCAGAATTTAAAAGCGGATTTCAGTAAGTTGATCGCCAGTCCGTACCGTCATCCCAGCGTGACTGCCAGTGCGTCAGGTACATCTGCGCCAGCGAGGGTACCCCGCGAACGACCAGCGCGTTCTCGGAGTTCGACTCCGCTGCGCTTCGGGTGTAGTTAAATGACCCAACCTCAACGTTTTGCCCGTCCGTGATGATCACCTTGTCATGCATGATTTTGTACTGGCCGTTGGTTCGCAGCGGAATGCCGGCATTGATCACTACGTTCATTGCAGCCTGGCTGGCCTTACTCCGATTGCCTTTATCATCCACAACCACCCTGACGTCCACGCCGCGCCGCTTCGCCGCGACCAGAGACTTCACCACCTCAGGTGACGTGAAGCTGTAGCCCATCAACCGGATGCTCTCCCGAGCGTCGTCCAGCGTGCGGATAACCAGCTGTTCCGCGCTGCCTTCAGGCGAAAATCCCACGTCAATGGATGGAGAACCGGCTGACGCACACGCGCCAAAACTCAGCGAGATCGCCATGGCGATCGCTGCAAAGGTCAGTTTCATGTTTTGTTCCTGCAGTTAGTCGGCCGTGGCCGGCAATAAGTCTGAAGATTCATGTCGCAGAGGCAAAAAAAGAGGGCCATACAGGCCCTTAAGAAGTTCAGCGTTGCCCACGTTCAAATTGAATCGTGGCAGACTTTGGAGCAGTCTGACTTTCCTTATCGACCTCAGCCTCTAAAGCTTTAACCATTTGCTACCAATCATCATATGTAACAACTGGTTATCTAAACTCCCTTACATTTTCATGCGCCAGAGGCACGTAGTTCTGCTCGGCTTTTTCAATCGCCTCGCGCGCCACCCCCATCAGTCGCGGTTCACGAAGCCGGACCTTATACCCCCGCCCCTGCGCCGGCAGGCTGGCCAGCACCATGTTCCAGAGAACCGCCGCCCGAACCGCGGCCGCCGGCGATCGCTTCCAGCTATACTTACACTCAAGGTCAAACTCACAGACGGTGGCCAGCGCCGGGTCGGTCATCACCAGGCGGCGGGTATCCTGCGGACCCGGTGCCGCATCGAGCACGCGTAAGATGTGCTGCACGCGATCAGCGCGCACATAGCTGCGACGCTCGCGAAACGGCATGGTAGCCAGCAGCTGCTGCTCGGATGGCGGGCTCACCTCAACAAAGCGGTTTATCCGCACCGCGTCCTGCGAAAACTTGTCGGCATCTTTTATGTAAAGCGAGCTGCCGCGAATGACCTCCCCCCGGAACAGCGTGATGCTCTCGCCCTCCTGCAGCGCCTTAATTTCATCGACGTCGACCTTTTTCTTCTCACTCACCTGCAGCCGGGTGTCATCGTTCCAGCCGCCGAGAATACCGCCCTGCTGCACCATGCTGCCCATGTGCGCGCGGTACTCGGTGCCCGCCATCAGCTGCAGGATTTCCAGCGTGTCTTTGGGGTCGCGGATACTGCCGGTGATGCGCGTGCCCATGTTGGCAATCAGCGTCCACACCGCGTCG
>Ga0153980_1000332_pt1 | contig 21802 bp, 11 predicted proteins | sample TSGA064MetaG_FD_104722 | JGI IMG/M metagenome (GOLD analysis project Ga0153980, IMG submission 104722) | Attine ant fungus gardens microbial communities from Georgia, USA - TSGA064 MetaG | ecosystem: Host-associated > Fungi > Mycelium > Unclassified | place: USA: Georgia, Magnolia Springs State... | reverse complement strand
TAACCTGGTTTATATCTATGCCGAAAGCCTGGAGCGTACCTATTTTAACGACGCGGCCTTTCCTGACCTTGCGCCGGAACTGGGCAGCATTAAAAATGAATCGCTGGACTTCAGCAATACGCAGCAGCTTCCCGGCACCGAGTACACGATTGCCGGTATGGTTGCCTCCCAGTGCGGCATTCCGCTGTTCGCCCCGTTCGATGGCAACTCGTCCAGCTCGCTTTCCTCTTTTTATCCGCAAAACGTCTGTCTTGGCGACGTGTTAAAGGCCGCAGGCTATCAAAACTATTTTTATCAGGGGGCCAGCCTGAGCTTTGCCGGCAAAGACCTGTTTCTTTCCTCACACGGCTTCGATCACGCTTACGGTTTTAAAGAACTCAAAGATCGGGTGAAAGACCCTAAATACCGCAACGACTGGGGCTGGTATGACGATACGCTGCTGGATATCGTTTTTGATAAATACGTTGAGCTGGCACAGCAAAACCGCCCTTTCTCGCTTTTCGCCCTGACGGTGGATACGCACCATCCCGACGGCTTTATATCCCGTAGCTGCCAGCGAAAATCTTACCTGTGGCAGGGAAAAGAGAATAAATCTTTTGCCGCCGTTGCCTGTAGCCAGGAACATATTGCGCGCCTGATCGAGCGGATTCGCGCTACGCCGTGGTTTAAGAACACCATTATCGTGGTCAGCTCCGATCACCTGGCGATGAACAACAGCGCCTGGAAATACCTGAATCAGCAGGATCGCAGCGATCTGTTCTTTATGCTGCGCGGCGATAACAGCACCAGCAAGGTGATAGCGGTTAAACGCAGCACGCTGGATAACGGTGCCACGGTACTGGACGCGATGGGCGGCGATAACTTTATCGGTCTTGGCCGCAGCAGCCTTTCTTCCCCGTCGCTGACCGCTACTTATCTGAACATTAAAGAGAAGATCAACGAGTGGAAGCCAGACATTATTAAGCTGTGGAATTTCCCGAAAACCATCGCCGACTATAAAATCGATACCGTTAACAACACCTTCAGCTTCTCCGGCGTGCATTTTAAACTGCCGCTGCTGCTTGCGGTTAAGCCAGGCAAAATTGAACCAAAGTTTGATGTTTATCTGGCCCCGCCGTTAAAACAGCAGCTTGCCGACTTCGCGCCGGACGAGAAATTTGTCTGGATCGACCGCTGCTTTAAGATGGGCAACGTCTGGGATGAAAAACTGGCGTTAAACACGCAGTTCTGCGTGGCGGACGGCACGCTCGACTCTCTCCCATCCATTCAGGTAATGAAAGCTGGCGTGACGCAAAGCCGCGTTAATTTTCAGGGGGTTGCCCAGCGCAGCGATGAGCGTTACCAGCACGCTCTCACCAGGTTACGCCTTGCCGACACGGATTTGACCTACAGCTCTGACACTATCCTGTTCGCCCTGCCTGGCCTGCCCGCCCGGGTACAGAAAATAGCGGGGCTTTCTCGCATCGAGCCCTGGGGTGGCCGCTGGTCAAACGCGAAGCTACAGCCGGAGGTCAGCATAGAATATCGCGATCCGCTGCCCGCCGCTTTTGACATGGAGCTGACGGCGCGCGCTTTTGGCGCCAACAGCCAGCATCCTTTTACCGTGCAGATTGGCGACGTCAGCCAACAGTTCAGGCTGACCAACGGCGACAGCACCATTCGGCTGCATCTGAACAACCCAACGCGAGCGAAAATGCTCAGAATTACGCCGCCCGTGCCGGAAGAAACGGCGGAAGACAACGTAGCCGGTTATGCCGAACGCAAACTCGGTATTGGTCTTATCAGTTTGAAAATTGAAGGCATGCAATAAGTTACCTTGTCTCCCCGGCCAGCCTGGCCGGGGGAATCTCCGTTACTTTATTCTCTCTCCCTGCTGTTTTGCTCGTCAGGAAAATGCGCGATTACGCTCAAGTTTTGATCGTCACTGCCGATTTAAAAAGCCTCAACGGCATTAAAAATTTCTTCAGTCGCTATCAAACAGCAAGGAATCATCCGGATGAAATCTGTAAAAAACCTGAAGGTTGGCGTACGCCTGGGCGCAGCGCTTGGCCTGGTCATACTGTTGTTTATTGTGGTCAGCGTGACGGCCATTGTTAAAACCGGCAGTATCAACGGCGCGGTCGACAGAATTATTAACGATCGTTATATCAAAGTAAGGCTGGCCTTTGACGTGCGTGACGGCGTTAACGATCAGATTAAGTTTTTGCGCGGCATGGTGATTGAAACCGCACATCCGGAAAAAAATCTGAAACGTTACGGGCAGCTGGATGACGTAACGCAACAAACTAACCGGACTATCGAGCAGATTGCTAAACTGCAAACCACGGAAGTGGGTATTAAAAAAATTCAGGCGGTCAAAGAGGCGGCCCGGCAGTTTGAGGTCGCTAAAAACGGGCTGTTAGATCTGGTGCGAGCGGGCAACGTTGACGCCGCCGCCGATTACGCACTGATGAAGATGACGCCGGTCCAGTCGGCCTATCTCAATATTGTTAAAAGCTTTGCCGATTCGCAGTCTAAGCAGCTTCAGGCGGAAGGCGCTAATGCCGTTGCCGACGGTTCGACCGCTATCCGCATTACGCTAATCTTCTCCGCGCTGGCCACGCTGGCCGCTATCATCCTGGGCTATTTCCTGACGCGTTCCATCGTTACGCCGCTGCGTGAAGCGGTGCAGATTGCCGAAAACGTGGCGGCAGGCGACCTGCGCACGATTATCCGCGTTGATTCAGCCGACGAAACGGGCCAGCTGATGCAGGCGCTGAAAAAAATGAATGAAAACCTGCTGCGCATCGTGACGGAAGTCCGTTCCGGTACGGAGCTGATCACCACCGCTTCAGGCGAAATTTCGCTGGGTAATATGGATCTCTCATCCCGCACCGAGCAGCAGGCCAGCTCGCTGGAGGAGACCGCCTCCGCAATGGAGCAGATGACCTCAACCGTGAAACAAAACGCCGATAACGCGCGTCAGGCCAACGAGCTGGCCGCGCTGGCATCCAAAGTAGCGGTTCAGAGCGGTACGGCAGTCAATCAGGTGGTGAATACGATGGAAACCATCAACGCCTCGTCGAAAAAAATCGTGGATATTATCAGCGTTATCGACAGCATCGCCTTCCAGACTAACATTCTGGCGCTGAATGCCGCCGTGGAAGCCGCTCGCGCTGGTGAACAGGGCCGGGGCTTTGCCGTGGTCGCTTCAGAAGTACGTAACCTGGCGCAACGTTCCGCTTCGGCTGCCAAAGAGATTGCCCAGCTGATTCAGGATTCCGTTAACAAAGTGGACGAAGGCGGCAAGCAGGTCGCCAGAGCCGGCAGCACGATGGAAGAAGTGTTGGCGAGCGTGAAAAGCGTGACGGAAATCATGGGTGAGATCTCTATTGCCAGCCATGAACAGAGCAGCGGCATCGGTGAAATCAACATGGCGATTACGCAGATGGACCAGGTAACGCAGCAAAATGCGGCGCTGGTTAACCAGTCGGCGGCGGCAGCTCAATCGTTGCAGGAACAGGCTGAACAGCTCTCGCAGGCTATCAGCATTTTTAAAGTCAGCCACGCGGCCGGCTGATGAGTAAGGCGGCCTGTAAAAAAGAGGCCGCCGCTCTTTTTTCATCATTAAGAAAAAGATTAGTATAAGGTCCCTTTCTCGCTCCCGATGGATATCGCACGTTGAAATACGTTCACCGCTTGCTGGCACTTTGTGTTCTCCTTCCGTTTGGCGCAATGGCGCAGACCGTTCCCGATCCGCTACTGGCTTCGCAGATTGTCGACCGCTACGCGAAAAATATTTACTACAACACCAAGGCGACCGGACTGGCGATGGTGGCGATTGACGCCAACCAGCGCGTCTTTGCCAGCCTGGGATCGGTGCGTCCGGGCAGCAGCGTCCGGCCACAGAAAGATTCTATTATCCGCATCGCCTCGCTGACCAAGCTGCTGACCAGCGAACTGCTGGTCAAGCTGGCAGAAAAAGGCGTGGTGCGGCTTGACGATCCGCTCAGCAAATATGCGCCGCCCGGCGGCTATGTTCCCGCCTACGCTGGGCAGACTATCCGGCTTATCAACCTGGCGACGCACACCAGCGGCCTGCCGCGCGAGCAGCCTGGCGGCAAACCGCATCGTCCGGTGTTCGTCTGGCCAACCAACAGCCAGCGCTGGAGCTGGCTGAGAACCGCGCACCTGAAGGCCGCGCCCGGCACCCAGGCCGCCTACTCTAATCTGGCGTTCGATCTGCTTGGTGATGCGCTGTCCCGTGCGGCGCGCACTCCTTATCCAACGTTGCTACAGCGTGAAATCACCCGGCCTTTGGGCATGAAGGATACGACCTTCACCCCTTCTCCCGATCAGTGCTCGCGCCTGATGGTGGCCGAAAAAGGTGCCAGTCCCTGCACCAATACGCTGGCGGCTATCGGCAGCGGCGGCATCTATTCCACGCCGGACGATATGGGACGCTGGATGCAGCAGTTCCTTTCTTCCGATATGCACGCACGTTCCGCACAGGCCGATCGCATCCAGACCATGATTTATCAGCGTAGCCAGCTAACGAAAGTGGATGGCATGGACGTGCCGGGGAAAGCCTCGGCGCTGGGTATGGGCTGGGTTTATATGGCACCGCAGGGCGGGCGTCCGGGGATTATTCAGAAAACCGGCGGCGGCGGCGGCTTTATTACCTATATAGCGATGGTGCCGCGCTACAGCGTCGGCGTGTTTATCGTGGTCACGCGCTCGCCGGAAACGCATTTTACCGCCATGAGCGACGGCGTAAATAATCTCCTGACCGAGCTGATTGGCAATACGCCGGACAGCGCACAGCTGGCCGCTTCAATTATGGAAAGCGAATAGCTTTATCGGTGGAATAACCGCGCAGCCCGGTTTAACGGGCTGCGCCAGTAATATGACATTATGTAAAACGACATAACATTCCGTGAATTAAGGATCATTGTGGTGCGTGGCGCACCTGAGCCGTCCGCCGATCAACCGCTTATCCTCAGCCCGCTTCCCGCCTTAGATTGCCGATATCTTCAAAACAGCGCCGCTATCTCTTCAACAACCTCCGGCGTTTTCAGCAATTCATCTTCTCGCGTTTTTCTGGCATGCGAAATGCTTTATCCCCTGGAAGAAACATCACCAATGCTTGTAACAGACAATGAGGTTGATATGGCTAAGGGCGCATTTAAACAGAAGTTAGGGCTGCTCGATCTCAGCCTGCTGGGCATCGGCTCTATGATTGGTTCGGGCTGGCTCTATGCCGCGCTGACCAGCTCTGGCTATGCCGGAGCCCAAACCGGCTGGGCATGGATCCTCGGCGCGATTATCGTGCTGCTGATCGGCCTGGTTTTTGCCGAACTGTCCGCTGCCATCCCACGCGCGGGCGGTTTTGTGCGCTACCCCAACTTTTCACACGGCAACGTGGTCGGCTTTGTTATCGGGGTCAGTTCTTTGCTGGCCTACACCAGTACCGCCGGGGTGGAAGTAGAAGCGGTGCGGCAGTATGCCCAATACTGGTGGCCTGCGGTCAGCAACAGCGACGGTAGCCCAACCGGCCTGGGCTTTGCCGTGCAGATCCTGCTGCTGGTCGGTTTTTTCCTGCTGAACTACTGGAGCGTCAGTTTCTTTGGGCGCGTAAATACCATTGTTACCCTCTTTAAATTTATCGTGCCGCTGCTGACTATCGGCACGCTGTTTCTCTATTTCCACGGCGATAACCTGAACGTGCCGCCTCCGCCTCCGGGCGGCGCGCACGGTATTTTTTCTTCGCTGACCGGTGCGGGTATTGTGTTTGCCTATCTGGGTTTTCGCCAGGCCGTAGATTTCGCCAGCGAGGCGAAAAATCCGCAGCGTAACGTGCCGCTGTCGATCATCATCGCCATAGTGGTCAGCTTTATTATCTATATTGCTTTGCAGTATGCCTTTATGGGCGCAGTGCCTGAAAAAGCGCTGTCGGCCAACGGCTGGGATGGCCTGAAGAAGGTGTTTCAGTCTCCTTACGCCGATCTGGCTCGTAGCCTGGGCATCACCTGGCTGATTAACCTGATTCTGGTCGATGCGGTCATTTCGCCCGCCGGTACCGGCAATATTTACCTGGCCGGTGCCAGCCGCGTGCTGTTTGCCTGGGCGCGTAACGGCCATCTGCTGAAGGTGTTTGGCCAGGTCGATGCCAAATCTGGCGTACCGCGCGGCGCGCTGTGGCTGTCGCTGGTGCTCTCTGTCGCCTGGACGTTACCTTCAGAGTTTCAGGTCTGGGGCGGCCTGATTGGTGCCGTTACCTCCGCAACCGTTTTTACCTATATGCCTGGCCCGGTGACGCTGGGCGCGTTTCGCCGTCATCTGCCCGGGATGCAGCGGCCATTCCGGCTGCCCATCGCGGCCGTGCTCAGCCCGCTGGCGTTTATTGCCAGTTCGCTGCTGATTTACTGGAGCGGCTGGTCGGTCAACGAAATCCTGCTGCCGGTGCTGATCGCGGCATGGATTGGCTATGCCGCGTTCGGTAAAAAAGGCGTGAACGCCAGCCGCGACCTGCACTGCGCGTGGTGGCTGCTGGCCTACTATTTTGCGCTGATGCTGCTGTCATATCTGGGCACCTTTGGCGGCATAAACGCTGTCGGCTCGCCTGTAGATATGGTGCTGGTCACGGTCGCCTCACTGGTTTGTTATTACTGGGGCGTGGCGGCCAGCCTGCCGGTGCCGGAGATTACCGATGAGGATGAGCTGGTACCCGACGGCAGCGAAAAAATCACCGGTCACTACGTGCGTAACTAATTCGCCTGCCCGCCCCAGCAGCCTTCAGGTGGAGCAACCCGCCTGAGGCTGTTGGCAAAGCGTTTTTTAATGCAACGTTTCCCGTGGGGCCTCGCGCTTGTTAAGCTGGGTGATCGACACCGCCCATCGGGAAAACGTTATGCAGGAAAAAGCAGAGCAGGACGAAAAGAACTTACCGCATCCGTCAGGAGAGAGGCTGGAACCACGGGAACAACGCACTTTGGAAGAGATGCCAGCGTCACGTCAGCCCCGCATTTCGGAAGAGTTGCCAGCGTCACGTCAGCCACACACTTCAGAAGAGCTGCCGGCATCACGCCAGCCACGCGAACCGCGCACGCCTCGCACTCCGCGTCAACCACGTACGCCACGAGAAACGCTGGAACCGCGCGAGCCGAGAGAACCCCGAGAACCGCGTCAGCCGCGCACGCCCAGAACGCCGCGAACACCACGCTCCGCAAGAAAAGCAGCACACCATCAGGGCCGCTCTGCCGCTTCTTCATTTGTTTCTCCTGCCCGCTGACTTGCTGCGGCCTGATCTCAATCAATACACAGCGGCACGTTCCTCCGCATATTTTCAGCCAGTGATAATAACGCGCTGCATTTTCATGCATGGGCGATAACTGGAGAAGATTATGTTGCACAGAATGATCCTGAACGAGACGTGCTGGTTCGGCCCTGGCTCCCTTTCGCAACTCGTTCCCGAGGTGCGCCAGCGCAACCTGAAAAAAGCGCTGCTGGTGACCGACAAAACGCTGGTGAAAGCGGGCGTTATTGAAAAAGTGACTGCGCTGCTGGACCAGCATCATCTTCCTTATGTTATTTACGATGAGGTGGTGCCAAACCCAACCATTGCCGTGGTGACCGCTGGCGTGACGGCGTTTAAAGCGGCCCAGGCGGACTATCTGATCGCTATCGGCGGCGGTTCGCCCCAGGATACGGCCAAGGCCATTGGCATTATCATCAATAATCCTGAATTCGCTGACGTACGCAGTCTGGAAGGCTTTGCCAGTACCCAAAATCCCTGCGTGCCGATTATTGCTATTCCAACCACCGCGGGCACGGCGGCGGAAGTGACCATCAACTATGTGATTACGGATGAAGAAAACCGCCGTAAGTTTGTCTGCATCGATCCGCATGATATTCCGGTTGTCGCCATTATTGATGCAGAAATGATGGCAAGCATGCCGCCTTCGCTCAAAGCCGCCACCGGTATCGATGCGCTGACGCACGCCATTGAAGGCTTTACCACTAAAGGAGCCTGGGAGCTGACCGACGCGCTGCACCTGAAGGCGATTCAGATTATCAACCGTTCGCTGCGCGCTTCCGTGGCCGGAGAGCAAAAAGGCGTGGAGGATATGGCGCTGGGCCAGTACGTGGCCGGGATGGGTTTCTCCAACGTCGGGCTTGGCCTGGTGCACGGCATGGCACATCCGCTGGGCGCTTTTTATAACGTGCCGCACGGCGTCGCTAACGCCATTATTCTGCCGCACGTGATGGCGTGGAACGCGGACTTTACCGGAGAAAAATACCGCGATATCGCCCGCGCCATGGGCGTGACGAAGGTATGCAGCATGAGCCTGATCGAAGCGCGGGAAGCGGCCGTTGAGGCGGTGAAAAAGCTCTCTGCCGATGTCGGTATTCCTGCACGCCTGCGCGATGTGGGCATGAAAGAAGAGGATATCCCGGCGCTGGCCCAGGCGGCACTGGATGATGTCTGCACCGGCGGCAATCCAAGAGAGGCAACGCTGGATAATATTATTGCGCTCTATCGTAAGATTTACTGATGCCGAAGCATGCAGGCCGCTACGCCTGCATGCTGCCGTTTATCCCTTGTCTGACGCTTTCGCTGCTCAGCCGCTGTTTAGGACAATCAGGCATTTACCCGCTGCCAAACCCCGTCGGCATCTCTTTAAGAACGTTATAGTCTTCATCCACCAGCAGCAGCGTCTGCCATTTGTCGCTCGCCCCGACAATATAGATCCCTTACACTACCGATTGATAAGTTTTTTTTCTCATTGACCAACACTTAATCGGTGATTTTATATACACCTCAGGGACAGGTAAAGTGAATAAGCAACAGGCGTTACGCATTCTCAACAGCTGGCATCTTATTGAATTTTTCCAGACCTATAACGTAGAGGCAGAAGACAAAAGCATTCAGGTTTCTGCCTCAGAACTGGAAAGGTACGGTGATTCTTTGCTTCCCTGGCTAAATGAAAGCCAGCGTAACCGGGCAGGAATAAAGGATGATAACGTACGTTATGTGCTCCATCTTGGCCTGTTCCCTAAAAAGGAAGCAGAACAGTTAAGCGAGCGGCTGTTTGGTCAGGAAGATTCCGCCCTGGCGAATTATGAGCAGGAACAGCGGCTCGATACGGACGGAATGACCTGTTTTGCAAAGCTGAACGTGGATAAAGAAGGCTTGCCCGATTTTCAAAGCATGTCCGTCAGCACCTTGCCCTGGGCGTTAGGGCATCTACAGCAAGGTACGGCTGCCCAGCTTTCCGTGGCGGCTTTCCGCGACAGAAATGCGCTGTTAAATGAAGAGTTAAAGCGACTGGCCTTACTGCTCCCGAGCCATCCGCAGTCTGGCAAAAGCTACCTGACCGCAGGCTCACTGGTAAAGTTGCTGCAAATTCTGTGTGACTGGGCACAATATTCGCCCTCTTCGCCTTTCGTCCTTCAGTTTGACTGGTACCCAATAAAAGCCTCTGCCTCCGGTACAGATAAAAATGTACGGTGCCTTCCTGAGAGTCTAAATAAGGATGAGCTGACCGATACTACGGCAGTGGCAACGTTAGATGAAGAATCGGAAAGCAGTGAAGAAGTCTTACCTATTCTCAACAGCTTTTTTCTGGAAGACCTGGAGCGCGCGATGCTGGCTGTCGCGGCGGATGAAGGGGGAAAAGCGTTACGCCAGTATCTTTCAATCAGACAAAATCGCCACAGCGATCTTTATTCCTCTCAGGGTCTGGAAACAATAACTCATCATCTGGCACCCGAATACATGCCACACGGCCGTTGGCCTTCCGACCCTCGCTTCAGCATGTCGCTGATGCAGCAGTTTTCAATCAATACTGCGCTAAAGGAACTAAAAGACGGGGGATTACTGTCGGTAAATGGCCCTCCGGGTACCGGCAAGACGACGATGCTGCGCGATCTGGTTGCGCATAATGTGGTTGAGCGCGCCAAAGCTCTGGCCTCTTTTAGCTATGCCTCTGAAGCACTTGATGAGAACGGATTTCTGGCTAAAAGCCTGACCGGCTTTGAAATGGTCGTAGCTTCCTACAACAATGCCGCAGTGGAAAATATTTCCCGTGAATTACCTCAATGTAAATCACTGGCTAAAGAATTTCGTGACACGAGCTATCTGCGTCCGATTGCTAATCAGCTAAACGCGCGGGAAAACAGAAACGGACAGCTGCTTCCTCTAACGGAAGAGGAACAGTGCTGGGGCATGATTGCCGCTATTATGGGCAACAAGAAAAACCGCTCCCGATTCAGCCAGCGTTTTTTCTTTTCTCGTCATTTTGAAAAAGACAGCCCTGAAGAGACCGCTCGTCCTGATGAGTTTAATTTTTTAAATTACTGGCGCTGGTATCAAACCGACAAACCGCTTTCCTTCACGGAGGCTAAGAAAAACTTTTTGGCCGCTCTGGCGGAAGTCGAGTTGTTGCAGAAGAAATTGCAGCAGCTGGACGAGTTGAACCTGTGGTTTCAAAAATACGGTGATGGTAAAGCTGTTCATGGTTTGAAGGTAAAGCAAAGCGAAGCTATTACGCGTCGGCGCGAGGCGGAAGATAAGCATGAAGTAATTCAGCGGCAGATGGGGCAGCTGGATGAAAGAGTAAGTATTTTAAAGGAAGAATATGAAGCGCTGGAAGAGAGTAAACCAGCCTGGTGGCAGCGCCTGTTCAAGCGACGCGAATATCAAAATTATCTGCAAGAACTGGCAGCAAAAAAGCAGGAACATATTGCCGGACGTAAAAGCAGGCTGGCCTTGCAAGAGCAGCTGACAAGCGCCGAAAATCGATTAGCTGAGCGCCAGAAAGAGGAAAAAGCAGCGTGGCGTGCATGGTCAGAAGCTCATACGGCTTTTAATGACGCACAGCAGCGTTATGCAAACCTGAAACAAGCATTTCCGGAACTGGTTATTCCAGGTCCGCAGCATAGCATTCAGGATGCGGATACCCAGCGCTACGCTTTTTGGCAGAATGAAGAGATAAACCGCAAGCGGTCTTTGTTATTTATAGCAGCAATGGCGTTGCATCAGGCGTGGCTGGCGGAGGCAACCCAGCGCAGTAACGCACTCCGTCAGAACCTGATAAAAATGAGTTCCTTCCTTAATTCACCCGGTTCTGAACCTCATAGCCAGGGCATGTGGCAGCTTTTATTTATGATGGTGCCTGTTGTGTCTACCACCTTTGCTTCACTGGGCCGCATGTTTAGCGGCGTAACGGAAGCACAGCTGGGCTGGCTAATGATTGATGAAGCGGGCCAGGCATTACCGCAGGCGGCGGTTGGCGCTTTATGGCGTGCCAAACGAGTGCTGGTAGTTGGCGATCCTTTGCAAATAGAGCCGGTGTTTGTTACGCCGCCGCGTCTGACCAGGTATTTGACTGAAGCGGCACTGGCGAACGATGCGGAAGAGTGGACGCCGGCAAAATGGTCGGTGCAGCAAATTGCCGACAGGGCTAATCCCTATGGATGTACGCTGTTGGTCATGGATAATCCGGTTTGGGTCGGCATTCCTTTATGGGTTCACCGGCGCTGCATTGAACCTATGTTCAGCCTGTCAAACCAGATAGCTTACGATAACCGCATGATCCACGGTCTGGATGAACAAGCGATCCGCAGCAGGCCGCTGAAAAACGATCTGAGTAACTGCTGGTTTTCGTCAGAAGGCAACTGTGTGCGTAAGCAATACAAATCTGAACTGGCGCGAGATACGCAAGCGCTGCTTGTGAAGCTTGCCGCCGCTGGCTATCCGCTGGCGGACATTTACGTTATTACACCGTTTAAAGCAGTAAAAGCGGGACTGGCGTTAGCTTTAGAGCAACCAAATTCCGTCGATCGGCTTAGCCGTGAAAGCAAGCTGTCCCGTACCGAGCTGAAGGCCTGGCGCAGCAAAAATATCGGTACGGTGCATACATTTCAGGGGAAAGAGAACGATATCGTCATCCTTGTTCTGGGATGTGATACCAGCAATCAGGGCGGCGCGGAATGGGCGGCCAGCAAGCCTAATCTGCTAAATGTAGCCTTAACACGAGCAAAAAATCATATATTCATTGTTGGCGATCGTGCCGTATGGAGTAATAAAAAGGGATTTAATCTGGTGGCGCAGGCGCTGCCGGAACAGCTGCCGGCCTGATTAGTGCTTATAGATCCTCCGCTTTGCGGAGGATTTTTAATCGGTGCTTAGATTTGGGCTGACACCGATCTGGCAACCTGCAACGGCAGCCACAGATTCTTATCAACGTGATTGTGCCTGATAGCTTACGCTGATTTGTGCTGCCTGTTAGTAACCAGCCTATCCTGCCCTGCTTAACTTACTGTGCTTTGTTATCTCCCGCCTTTTCCGGTTTACAAATACCGGGTTTTGTTATGTGATCCTGTTACGTTGATTTTTTCGAGCTGCCTCGCAAAACAGGATCCCGCATGCGCTTCTACCAGGCCGATCCCCGCCTTGAAAACTACTGGCGCGGCGTCATTCTTTTCGGCAAAAACGTTGCTTCCTATAAGTTTGCCCTCGCCAACGCGCTGTACGATTTAAAGCAGCCGGGAAACGATTTGATCACTCTGGAAACGCTGGCCGCGCCTTTTGCCCGGCATCTGTGTGCCCATCTGCGCGATGCGCCAAAGCAAATTACCAGTAAAAGCAGCCAGTTCCTTGCGGCATGCAGGCAGTTTAATGAAGGCGAGATTAGCGAAGCCCAGCTGATAGCTATCACCGTTAAACGCGGATTTGCTAACGTGATTGATGCTTTTCATAACGTTAATCACGCCGAAATTGATAAGCGATTTTTTCTGGACGAGCGCAAAAGCAATAAAGGCATCCGTCTGACCGATAATTTCTATCAACTGACTGAAAATGAACAGTTTGCTAACCTGGTTCAGGAAACCGAGGCGAGATGGCGACTGGTCGAGGAAGCCTGGGCGATGAACGTTTCGCGTAACCTGATAGCGGTGGAGTACGATGAAAGCGACCAGATGCTATTTAGCCGTCAAAATAACCGTCGTATTACCATCACCAGCTGTCGCAGCAGCCTGAATGGCTATCAAAAAGGACACTGCTTTTACTGCTTTCGCCCTGTGAGCGTAACAGGCGGCGAAGAGAACCTGGCGGATGTCGATCACTTCCTGCCGTGGATGCTTAACGAGCAGATTAGCAACCTGAACGGTGTGTGGAACCTGGTACTGGCCTGTCAGACCTGCAATCGCGGCGTTCAGGGAAAATTTGCGCGCATCCCTTCAACAACGTTGTTGCAGCGCCTGCACGATCGCAACGAGTACTTTATCAACAGCCATTTGCCGCTACGCGAGACGCTAATCCGCCAGACGGGCGATACGCCAGAACTACGACACAGTTTTTTACAGCAAAGCTGGAATACGGCGAAATATGCCTTACTGCACGAGTGGCAGCCTAAAGCACAGGGAGACAGCATTTTCTGATGAACGACAATTATTACCGTTCAAATGCACAGCGTTTTTACGATGAAACGGTGGACGTAAATATGTCTGCCCTGTATCAGCCTTTTGTTGCCTGTTTGCCGCCTGGCGCACGCATCCTTGATGCCGGTTGTGGTTCAGGTCGTGATGTAAAAGCGTTTAGCCAGATGGGATTTACAGTAGAGGCTTTTGACGCCTCGGCTGAGCTGGTGATGATGGCCCGCCAATTTTCCGGTAAGGCTGTTGAATTAGGGCGCTTTCAGGATATTACCGAAGTAGAAAGGTATGACGGCATCTGGTGCTGCGCTTCGCTGCTGCATGTTCCTGAGGCGGAACTGCCCGGCGTAATGGCTTTGCTGGCAAGAGCGCTGAAACCAGGCGGAATCTGGTATTTGTCATTTAAATACGGCAGCGGCGAACGGGAAAAAGATGGGCGTCGGTTTACGGATATGAATGAGGCCAGGCTGTGGAATATTGTGGATGTGGTGAATGGCGTTGGATACTTAGACGGGGCTGGGGCTGGGGCTGGGGCTGGGGCTGGGGCTGGGATGGTTGACGAAACTGGCTCAGGAAATGGAACAGAGAATAAAATCACTGTTAGAATTGTGAAAATATGGAAAACTGGCGACTTACGGATTGGACGTAGTGATGAAATATGGCTGAATGCGATTATTCGGCGGGAAGAAAAGCAGCATGCCTGATAATGGCGATGAAATAATTTCCTATCACAATCCACTAATAACTTTCCTAAGCTATTCTAACGGTTTGACTGACGGCGCTTTCTTATCACCGATGGAGATGGAACCATAATTTTTAATACAAGAACAATTGAACCAGAAATGGCGAGATTTTTTTAAATAGCGGTTCTGTGGCATTGAACGCTGCTAGTCCAACAGGCATTGACTGATTTTCAAAAAAATAAATAAGGAGAATTGATTCAGCTTTCATCTGCTACGCTAACTTACAAGCAATTGCCTTATATAAAAGAACCGCGTAAGCGGTAAGGCCTCACCGCTTTTCTCTCCGTTAAGATAGTCTCTCAGACATTTTGCAACTTCCGCATGATTGGTGCAAGCTAGATATAGCGGATGGTTTTATTACTGTCTTTACATGCAGAAAGCAATTACTTATATTTAGTTTTTACCATCTCGCCACTTTCTTTTACTCGATATATTCCATCATCAACCCAAAAAGCCATGCCGGTATTTTTACCGTTTTTAATAAACATTAAGGATTTTTTATCAATACAGTTTACTGGCGGTTGCATATCTTCAAAACAAAGCCTGTCGTTACCATCAGTGTTTTTGTAGCCATCTCCAAAATCCCAGAAGGTGACGGTAAAAGAACCATCTGAATCTGCTTTAGGGATATCGTATTTTTCTTTTAACGCATCCTTATTTCGGATCCACCAGCTTATTTTACCTTTATCAGTGGAAGGAAAATTTTTAACCAGGACAGAACTAAAACCCTTACCCTCATGAACCGCAACGATTTCCACCGGGCGCAGATATATTCGGATAGCGTAAACGAGCAATGTACATCCCACGAGAAGGAAAATGAAGAGCTTCTTTTTATTTTTGAACATCATTGCGTTCTCCGGATATTTCAATTGTAGCTTCAATATTTGTCATGAAAGGTTTGAAACTAAACTCATTAAATCTTTGCAGCACAAACCATATACGGAAAAAGCGGAATTGATTGAACTTGAATTTTGAAATATCTTCAACATCAAGGCCAAAGTGATCCTGAACTTTGTAATGTAAAACCGCCCGGTAGTGATTATTATTAATCTGTAGCGATTTTATGGTGATATGCGTTGCCCAGATATCATGAACGGTTATTCCCATACCATTAAAGCTATCCTGAAATCTGTCGAATTTTGGTAATTTCCCCTGAAGGATAACAGCTCTCAGAGCGTCTTTTTTATCCGCTGGCATATATTGCTGTTCCCAGTTAATGCTGTTTTTAAGTTCATCTTCCAGCAAAAGACGGGTACTGTTTCTCGTCCTGTCATTAAGAATATGCTCCTTTAGTGCCCAGTCCAACGCCATATCACGAAAGGGAGCACCATTGCCGTTTTGCATGTGAGTGATCATCCTTTCAATCAGGTGGCTGTACGGCCCATATATTGAGAAAAGGCGGGATAGCTGACGGAACTCATCAAATAGTATAGCGGCACATTGCTGCCGAGTAACTTTCTCTCCCTGCCCACGGGAGCCATAAAACATTGACTGTGGCTGAGTGAATGGGGTGATTTTCTCAAGGGTATAAGGATTGGCTCTGGTAGAAACATCAAATAGGCAGTAATGTGTTTTCAGTTGTGCTTCAGTCAGATCGCCGCAACGCATATCTTTAGCGCGGTAGTCGTCCATTCGATTTTGCGTCTGGAATATAGTGCAGGGAAACGTTAGTGCGGTCATCAGTACACATTCCTTGTGTTATCGTCCATTAATGTTTTCACAAAGCATAATACGTGGTGACTGGCGGAAGTGTAAATACTGTACAACTCCTTATCGTGATTTTTTATCGATTACGGACAGAGGGTACAGTGGACGCTCTACGCTCTCAGCCCATTGACCTCTTCACACTTAGACTGCCATTGAATGACTTCGATAAACGTGTATCCGTAGGCTTTACCGGCCCTGAGAAGTCCATCACAATGCCGTTTTCATAAGCTCATCGGTCCATCACTGTCGATATAAATTCGCTGCCATTATCTGTCTGAATACACTACGGGATACTGTGGCTCAGTTGTTTCAGCTCGTCCGGTACCGCAATAACATATTTTCCCTTCAGGCCCTGCCCCACGTGGATAGCCACACATGCACAACTAAAATTATCTACTGCAGTTAAGCCCCGGATACTTACCGCCCCCACTCTGGCTCCCAAACTTGCCGGATGTCAATGGATGACCTCGGACGTGCAAGGACGGAGAAAAAAGTCTCCACGTTGATTTTAAATGTTTTTAGGACTTCCTCTGACGAGGATGGACAGGATACTGGTGCGAAGGCCGGACTCAAATAAACATTTAACTTTATGTTTTAAATAGATTATTTCCAGATAACACTAATAGGTGCCCCCTTTTGTGCCCCCAAAACAATTTATGGTTATCACTTTAAAAACAGATAGTTATGAAATTGCGTAAAAATGATTCATCTATTTTTGATGAAATTTTTCTCTCGGTTTGGTTCCGTGCTGTGGCCCTTACCGGTACTGCTGACCCTAAAATTTTAGCATTAACCCAGGAAAAAAGATTTTAAGTAAAAGTGTTCACCCTGTTCACCTTCCATTTTTATTATTTATTATCATGAATTTAAGTGGTGATCACTTAAATTTTTACTATTCATTACTCTTCACTCGAGGGTGAACACTGTTCACTTTTAGACGTATAAATTCGGTCTGGCCACTTTGGCTCTTTCAGATGGTTATCCATCGCATTGAAGCCATTGGCTGGCTTCACGACTTGGCAAATCGGAGTCAACCTGAAGATTATGGCAAAACGTCACTCACCCATTCTTATCGACTAGGATGAAAGACTGCTATGAGCGAAAAGCGGACATTCAGACTAATGATTTCTCGTTTCTCGAAGCTTATAAAAAGGCGAGTAATGCGCAGTCATCCCCTGAATGCAGCTCTAGCGGCATTCAGGGGCCAGATGACATTGAAAGTAAGGCCAGTTTAGAGTGGCACCGTTAGTCCACATCCTGTTACAGACGTATAAATCTTGCCATTCCATACCCTTCCCTGTGCAGCTCAATTTTCACATTGATGACTGCCACTTCAGTTTTGCAGCATCTTCTTCAGGGGCCTGCCGAAATGCGCAGATGCGAAAGGTAGTTTCAAGCCTCATCCTTATTTCCCTCTGCATTTGTGTCATCCTGCTCCTGCGCCAGTACGGGAAGACGATTTCTGATGAATGAAGAGCGGCTGATAATATCAGGAAAATTATCCTGATTTTCGTTAATTACCTGACTCACTGTCTCAGCTTCAGCCCTTGGCCAGGCGCTGAAAGTAAACTGCTGTGCATTAAGCCACGAACGCAATATCTCATCACTGGAAGTAAGACTGAACAGCGCTGCAATTGCCCGGCGTGAAGTTTTCCCTTCCGGTTCGGCAAAGTTTATAACATCATGAAAGTCATGAATTACTTTGATCCTGTTATCTTTAAGCGTGCCCACTTCCATAAGAACATCGTGGAGTTCTTTAAGTATTTCAGACTGCTGCACTTCATTAATACATGACCATATTAACTTTACATTGTTAGGAGCTTTCAGCTGTACACCATCAATATTTCGATACCAGTCCGCGAAGAGGCTGATACCTGCCGTCATGTTAGCGCACTCTCCTGCTGATGCCATCTTTCGCAGAACGAAGCTTCTGTTGGTTTCGAGCGCTTTAAAGGCACTATAGAGCTGCTCTTCACTTGAAATAATGTCCTGACTGATCGTATGAAGTTTCTCTTTAAATTTTTTAAACACATTTCTAGAGAAAATATCCTCCAGAAACCCTTCGCTTATTTTTGCTATATTTTTTCCATTTATACCTCTGAGCAAACCACTCTCGCGATTAACAATTGGACTCATGTAATCTACATCACTCAATTCAGATTTGAGTAACGGATAATAGGTGTTAACATACTCGACTGTATTGATTAAGCCTAGATGATTTTCTATAAATAATTTTTTTATGGCTTCTTTAACATACGCTGACGACTGAGTGTCTTTCAATGCATCCAGTACGATATTGAAATCCTGAGTATAGCGGAAATAAAAAGAAAGAAACTTAATGTAATTTGCATCATTTTCATAACCTTCAGCGTAATTCGGTATTTCAGCGTAGTTTTTTATTGCTACCAGATGTGCGACCAAGTGAGCAGTAAATTCTTCAGGGTAATTTTCGCTGATGACACTCTGTTTTTTTAAACTGGGTGTTATTTGACTGTCATACCACTCAGGATTGAAAATAACATAACGAAGATCATCTATATCCTCATTGCTGCCGGAGTTGCGAAGCAATCCCAACTTGCTAACTATATTTTCAGGTAAGTTTGCATTTTCGTTAACAACTATATTTTCTACTGCCCTGCTTGATAGTTTGAAAAAGCGGATAACGTCAGGGTTGAAAATCCCGTGCGTCTCAGTCAGTAGTAAGTGGCGAAGCATGTTTTCTTGCTCTGCATCTATAAGTGAAAGAGTACTGACACAGAGGTTGGGCAGATTTTCCTTTTCATTCAGCAAGTACATGGAGTAAAGTTTACCGCTAACATCATTCTCAATCAGGTCCAGCAGGTTTTTTTTAAATATTGCAGAATAGAGGTCTGCCTCCTTAAGAAGCTCCCTGACGTAAATCTCATCATTTTCCGGCATTTTCTGCAACTTATTCAGTTCTGCGACGACATAATTTTTCTGCCGGACCATAAAATCTTCAGTACCGAGGTAACCTTTTTCTTCTAAAAGTTTGAGGCTTTGGGTGAAAGACTCACGAAATTTTTCCCGCTCAGATAATGCATAATTTGCGTTAAGCCTGGCAACGGCACCGGTTAGCTCTTCTTTAATTTTGATTAATGTATCGTTGGAAAGCTTTATGACAGTTTCCATCCAGTCGTACATATTAAAGCGCCCGGCACAGCGCTGCCATGCATGAGAGAACCCATACATACCTATCAGTTTCTCTAATGCAACAGCATCCCGGCTATTAACTGCTTCGGTAAGCGGCAAATCAAATAGCTCTGTACGCGCAAGCTCCACCGATGCCTGGAAATGAATACTCATCAGATATTCACTCCATCGATTCGTATCATTCATAAAAAGACGGTTTAACTGGGCTTTTGTTGCCTGCAACTTATCTTCATACTCATTGGACTGCATGTCGATAGCGTCATTTTCAGTGGCTCTCAGTAGCGCCATTACCTCTGATTCGTTGTAGCGTACAAAAACTACATAAAGTGCCAGTAAAACGTATTCTTCCGGAGCTTTCGCAGGCACTGTCATCAGGAGTATGTGGACGTCATTTACCAGTTTTTTTAGCAGTCTCGGTGTCATCCGGGGATACTCAACAGTACGCCAGCGTTCCAGTATCTGCATGGTTTCCGCGCAGGAGAAATCAGTCTGCTCATTCACGGTTTCTTTCCACATTTCACGGAACGTGTCCTGCCATCCGGCAGTGATCAGAGGTGGTACGGTAAAGGTAACGGGGATGCGTTTGGAGATAAACTCCCGGCCGGTATGGCCCTCTAGCGAAAGAGATTTTGCAACATGGCGAGCGGAATAAGGCACAATAATGCGGAACTGCCGGTGCGTTGTTCCCGCAATAAGCTCCATATCACTCCAGAGCTCTTTAACCTTTTCGGCGTTAATGCGGTCGAGGTTGTCAATAATGAGAATAAACTTTGCGTCAGCAGAAACAGATGAGCTACTGGTAAAACCTGCGAGCGCGTTCGTTAATTCAATAGTCCCTATTTCCCGGCTTATCAGCCACTTTTCAGTGATACTATCGGTACTGTTTTGCTTGAAGAGATCACCCACGGTGGTGATTTCCTCTGAATTACCTAGAGGTTTAGCATTAAGTTTTTTGCTCACTAAAATCCATACTAAAAGCACGGCCGAGGACAACGCCGCAACTATCTCAAAGGCTATTACCAAACCTGATATTGTTCCCGGATCTTTGGCATTGGCATTGATATCTAGAATAAGATAGCTGACCACCTGCACAGAAGATAGGCATAAAAGACCGAAACTTACGGCCCACCAACTTTTTAAATTTAGCTTCGGGATTACTAAAATCCATAATAAAAGCAGACCCGGTGAAAGAGCCAAAACTATTTCCAGGAAAATCACCAAACCTGAAATTGTGTCCGGATTTTTGACATTAGCATTGATGTCCAGGATAAGATATCTGACCATCTGTACTGAAAGTAGGCATAAAAGAATGAAGCTAACGGTCCACCAACTCAGTCTACTGCTTACTCTTTTATCATATTTTACGATGTTCCCCAGCGCTGTGTTTTTGAGTTTATCAAGGTTGTCCTTATTTGCCCCTTTACTTTCGCTCAGGCCATCGTGAATGACTTCAATGAGTGCTTTTTTCGTATTACCGTAATGATAAACCTCTGCATCAAAGTCTATAAAAGTGTATTCAGGAGACAGAGATTTTTTTAAAAAATGAATGATGGTCGATTTTCCGGATCCAAGCTCACCCTCCAGACCCAAAATATTAATTTCCTGTCCTTTAATTACCTCTGTCATCTTGTCTGCCACATTTTGGTGGCTGCCACCTTTAAACAGGTCGCTGTCTGCGGGCATTTCCTGCTGAAGTTTAAGTGCCACGTGCTCTCCTTATGCTTCACATTGTTGCTGGGGGCTGACCTAAGGTCAGTGGAAATAGGCATTCATCAGAATCGCGCAAGTTTTCATCATAATGCTAATGATAAGAATATTCCTAGTGCATTTTAAAGGAATGGCAGCATTTTCTTATGGTTAAATCCCGCAGATCCGAAAAAGGGTAAACTCGGATCTGTATTGATTGATCGCGTGGAAGTGTGAAGGAGGTACGCCAAGAAGGGATTGCAATCAGAAGGCAGGAGGCATTGGAAGGTCCGCTTTTGGCACAAACCGGCCGGAGCCGGTTTGGTTTTTATTGAATTATTTATGCATCGCAGCGCGGCAGCCAGTCAGCCTCACAGTCTTCGCTCAGCTCCAGGCTGATCTGGATACCGTTCTTCGTCTTGCGCTTCAGCAGCTCTATTTCGTACTCCTTCAGCGTCTGCGGCATCGCCTGGCCGAAGGCCGTCAGGCTCATAGGGTGTTGATGCCCTCTGGCCTCCATAAATGACAGGTAGGCGTGATAGAGATAGCGACGCGGGTTCATCGGCCGGATATTCGCGTTGCCGATAAACAGCCCGGTTGGCGTGCTCAAAGGCGTCAGGTAGCCGCAGAAGTCGACCAGCGGGTCGGCGCTGCGCTTGATTTCCAGCGCCTCCTCTGACGACTGCTGCGCCTGTAGCAGTTCGCGGGCATTGTCCGGTTTCGTAAATCGTTGCATCAGGTGGCGCACGATAACCGCCAGCTCACCGGCAATCTTTTCCAGCAGCTGCGGGTCGCGCTCGTTGGCCGGTATCACGTCCGGGAACGGCAGGATGACCCGGCGACGCGACACGCCGCCGCTGCGGTCGCTGAAGCGCATAGGGTTATTGTTCACCGCCAGTATTACTGCCAGGATGTGCGTTGAGTAGGCGTCACGATACTTTGGGTCAATCGCCACCGCGTCGCCGCCGGTAATCGCCTTGATGCCCGCGCCGTCGCCGCTCCACCTCTCCTGGTCCGGCAGGATAATCAGCGAGTAACCGACCACGCTTGCGCGTTCCCGTGACGACTCCAGCGTGTCG